>Ga0123354_10021378_pt1 | contig 10194 bp, 6 predicted proteins | sample TergutLab28metaG_2_FD_97872 | JGI IMG/M metagenome (GOLD analysis project Ga0123354, IMG submission 97872) | Labiotermes labralis P4 segment gut microbial communities from Petit-Saut dam, French Guiana - Lab288 P4 | ecosystem: Host-associated > Arthropoda: Insects > Digestive system > Gut ...
GACGTGTAATGCAATTTTGACCTCCTGATGATGAGCACATGTGCTCGAAACATGTAGAGGCATGAAATAAAACTTATTGTGAAACAAATTTTGTGCATCAAGTTGGTTTAATACTGAGATAAATATACTGATATGCACGGTCAACTAAACGTCAAAATACAATAAGGATATTATGTTCAGAATTTGCACATACTTGCGCGGAGCACCTGTGGGGCTTCGTCTGAAGCGAGTTCAACATGCAAGATGACAAAAAAAATTATAAAATAATATGCGTACATGGACGAGCCACAATCACCACAAAAAAAATCATCCCATTAAGAAAACTGGATACACATATGTAAGACTGAAAGATGTGTTCAGACTCTTATTTACGACGGTGGATGTGTGGAAAAAAATTCACCATTTATTTACAGTTTCGTTGCAGCAAAATAAATTCTATTCCTGTACATTCAAACCATTACACTGAAAGCGACTCTTCGAGAGTATGAAATTTTTCATCCAAATTTTAATATTCTTCATTTTAAAAACTTCAAATATCCCTTTTACAAATTAGTCCTGCTGGAGTTTAAAAAAAATCAAAAGCAAAGGGCAGAATTCTATGCAAGCTGCAGCCACAGTTACATGCTACTTATCCGATGACTTTCTTTTAGATGAAAATTTAGTATATTAATAAATGTCAAACGAGATGCAACACAAAGCGGTCTATTTATTATTCTGCAAGTCCAATCTACATGTCTCGGGTGTCAACCACACCCCATCTTCAGGAGTAAACAAAATTATAACTACACTCCAACGTGACCAAGCTAGCTTGGCCACGTTGGAGGGAGGTAGCTGCACAAAAAATATGACCAGTACCGGAGGCTGTAGTTACAGCTTTGTGTACTCCTGATGATGTGTGTTGTTGACACCCGAAACATGTACAGTGGACTTGCAGAATAATAAATAGACTGCTTTGTGTTGCATCTTGTTGGACAATCATTGATATAGATCAGCGATGCACGGAAACATAAACATAAAATTTAGTACTTAGTGTTTAGCGTCGTTTTCCGAATAATTAATTCCCCTAACAAAATCTAAAACTGAGCATTTGTTGTCGCCGTATAGTTGAACCCAAGGGAAGTTTATTGATGAATTTCAAGCGACAGCCATGCTATTTTAGCTGCTACGTACAGTGTACTTTAACCCTTACCCTGCTAACGTGGAGAATATGGTGAGCTCCTAATAATACCAGCAGATGGCAGATGGGATTTAACTTGGCGTTTAAAGGGTTAAAATCATCAGATAGCTTATAATCCAAAACACTATTACCACTTATTTCAGAACTCTGTTACATTAAGTTCATGTAGCTATTCCCACCTCAGACGTTTACTAGGCAATAGACTTGCTATTACTGTTGATAGAAAATTAAAAACAGTAAAATTTATAATAGCTACCTTCTAGTAACCTGTTTCAATCTTACCTTTGCGGTGCTTTAGAACAAACTGAAGTTGAAATTTGAATGTGAGAAAATTGAAAAGTTACCGAAAAGAACACATTTACACAATGAAGAGCTACATAACATGTGTCTTTCATTATAATTTTTTGAATTACGGAATAAAAAATTACAAAGATGGACACAGTTTCAATATAGCAGTTAAGAAACGCAGTGACATTTATGATTGGATAATTCATGGAAAGAATTGAACTGGAAGATATAAACCGTAAAAAAGCGGAAAAGAATTTGAAATTCCATACGCCTGCGTCCTAAAAACCTATAAACCGCGTAACAGGTATGAACACCCTAGACTTCATTGTCTTGGTTTGTCCATAAACCGCCACTGTACAACAGCCAGGCCAAGGCAACAAATACGGTGACAATGGACACATTTGAGTCCAAATTTCCTGCTTCATCCTTCATCCTTCCTCTGTCTCCCAATCTATGTTACAAGTTAGTCAACTTAATGTTTTCTACCCCACCCCACCGTTAGCTGCTCTGCCACTGGCCAACAGCCACTTTCCATCAGGGCGTCTCTCAGCTCGCATTAAGGCGAGTGGGAAGACTTGTCATAGCTAATACAAGCGTGATGTAAATTAGGCGACGCCGAGGTATGGAACTTAGTGACACTTGCAGTACCAACGACTTACATCAGAAATGTTACGCAGAGAAGTGAGAGAGGGCTAATAATATATGATACGGCTTTCTGTGTGAAATATCTCCGATATGGTAGCGTCTAGAGTGACAAGCCATCTCCTCGTAAATTAATCTAGCACACTTGAAGAATGGCCGGAAATATTGGAGAACATTTTCAAATATGCGTGAATTTACACGTGGAATATCTGTGAAGTGACGAAAGAAGTTAGTGAGATTTATACTGTGTCAGATATGAATAATGGGGGGAAGTTAAGACAGTTATTTTCCTTCACAGACTGCATGTTAGAGAGAGCATAACTGAATGAATACGCAATTTTGTGATCAATTTCTGAAAATAATTTCCGTTAGTGCAAATCCCGACAATGAATTCATCACACTTAACCTCATTAGTAACGCACTCATATTTAAATTAACGGTATACAAACAAAAACTCTCACAGAAGTCTCACGTAGAGTTGTGATCTACCTCAACACAAAGGTTTTAAATGTCTATTTTTAATAACTCACTACTTATCACTATGAAACCGAAAGATAAGTACGTATTCGCTTGGTTTACATGACACTGTCTAACATTAATCACAGAGGTCTGATCTCCACATTACGATATACAGAACTATACTTTGGGTTGTTGCTTTGTATGGGTGTGAAACTTAGTCCCTCTCACTGAAGGAGGACCGTGGAATGAGGGTGTTTGAGAATAGTGTTGAGGAGCATATTTGGACCTAAGAGGGACGAGATAGTAGTAGAGTGGAAAAAACTACATAATGAGGAGCTTCACGATCTGTACTCCTCATCAAAAATTATTCGAGTGACCAAATCGAGAAGAATGAGACGTCCGGGGTTTGTAACACGTATGGAGGAGAGTACAGGTGTATTCGGGTGTTTGTTGGAAGATACGAGGGAAAGAACCACCTGACCGACTTTGACGTAGATGGGAGTATAATATTAAAATGGATATTCAAGAAGTGGAAAGGGAAGCATGGACTGAATTGATCTGGCTCACGACACGGACAGGTTGCAAACTTGTGAATGCTGCAATAAACAGTCAAATTCTATAAAATGAGGGAAATTTTTGACTATCTGAGGAACTGTCAGCTTCTCAGGAATGACTCTGATCCACGGAGTCATTTATTTATTTAGGCTTAATCACCAAAAAGTTGCACATTATTTCACAGCATATTACCATACAAACTTCCACCTGCTTCAAATATTGCTACAGTTTGTATATTTTTACTACTATTATATTTTTATCACTGATAGTAGAAAATTCATGTTGACAATGGTGGTCTGACACTTAGTGGCATGATGCTCATAATGGCTTTCATGTAAGTCCAAACATTGTTTGTAAATGCATGGAAGGATAAGGAGAGTCAGGTCCAATAACAAAATAACGTGACGCCTGTCGTGTCGTTCTGTCTTTATTGAATAAGAAAAGTGCTCTGAAAATGAGGTTCAGAGTGAGAAGAAAAAGAAAGGAATTTTATATAAGTATCTCAAATAACACGTACAATGCTGAAGTAGTCGCGACGAAAGGCACAGTGGCAGTACTGAGGTCTGTACCGACTGGACGGGATCACCACACAAACGACAGGAAATAGAACAGGCAGGAGCTGACGTGCTATCTATCGGTCGTACGATTACGACGGATGTTAAAGGAAGTGAACTCCATTAATATTATTATCCTTCACGTCTCTCTCCATCCTTCCATTCCTAGCCATTTAACAGCCTGAAAGCGACATAACCATCAATAATTCACACCTATGAACATCTTATGCAGATCACCTTGCCACCACTGCTTCGCATTCAACCCAAGAATCACTAGACTTATGAGGAAGGTAATAAGATGATTACGGATGGAGTAGGGATACGGAAGGATGAAATGACGATTAGTTCTATGCTTTTAACAAATCTGTGTTGAACGGAGAGGTCACCTGGTTTCAGACGAGTTAAGATGTTCATGCATGAAGAAATATGACGTAGACAGAGGCCTGTCTACAGCTTTATGGAAAGCTTAGGAAAATAACAGAAAATAACAGAATTCCTGGTACTCTTAATGGGAGTTACCGAAATGTTTCCAATTTTTTAGTCATTAATTTTATCGAAAAAAAACGCGGTGCTTACACAAATTTACTTTCTACTCCACAGCCAAGCAAATGTATCTTCTCACATGCAACAGTTTAAATAAATAATTTCTGTTTACTATGAAAATCGTACAAAATCCCTTGCGTGCACATTGAGAAAACATGGAGAGTTTTTAACGTTAGAGCAAATTTTCAACACTGCAAGTACCGTGTGTAACCTGCTAATTAAATGCAGATACTCAATATAGTTGTGGCAGTGGAGTAGGAATCCGCAGGTACTAAGGATGGTTAAAAACATTTTATTTTGTGAACCGAAATGCTGATTAAAGAATGTGTAAAGGTTATATCAGTGGTCTTGTGAAGGTCTCTAAGTTTTAAATTTCAAACTGGTCGTATCTCAGATAAAGTTTACACATAGTGAATGTTGACCATCCGCACCGCGCACACGACCTACACAGCGGCTCTCAAGACCACCACCCATCCAAGAACTCGGTGCATAAAACCATATGCTGCAACTCAACACCTAATGCTCCTGATAATGGGCCTATGTATCCGCAACATGTCGAGCTAAGAATACATCAATAAAATTACCTAGTTGCATCAAGTTGGTATTTCACTTTATATCATGAGGAAGATGCACGTTCAAACAACCCTCAAAAAAAGAATGTCTTACTTCATTCCATAGTGAGACAAGAAAGGCAGTGAACTTATTAGGTAATGATCAGGTGGTTCGAGTAACCATTGTTGCCATGGAAAAATCAATAAATTACTAATTATGATGTTTGTATGTAGCCTTAGTTATCCAGCAGGCTACGCCCATGGACCATATTATATTTTCATCTACGGTCTGTCCGGCTGTATCAGATTTTTCCACATTAGTTCATAACGCCACAATTTCCTGAAACACGTCATTAAACATAAAATGTGTGTTGTGATTTTTTCTACAACGTTGTTCTGAAAAATTTCTAGGTTACAAGAACAACTGAGCAAGATATTATCAGACACATTCACAGGTCTTCATGTACAGGACCCGTTATTATTGTCAGATTTTAATGAAACTTGAATTTTATAGCCAGATTTTCGAAAAATATTCAAATGTAAAATTTCATAAGAATCCGTTCAGCGGATATAGAGTTGTTCCATGTGGACGCACACACAAACGTGACGAAGATGACAGTGCTTTTTCGCGATTCTGCGAAAGCCTCCAAAATGATAAATATCGGAAGATAAAAAAAAGTGGAGCAACGTACTTGACATCTTGCAAAGAGCAGCTCTGTATTCATTTGCATTTCGGATTTTAAAAAAAGTGCATACGAAATTTGGCTGGGAAAATTCAGGTACATCGGTTGCTTGGAAAATAAATATACATGTATGAAAACACATGTATAATTAAACTGTACAAATTGTCATAAGAATTACTGTGAAGTAAATTACGGTAAATGAAATGAGTTACGGTCAGGTTCTTGGGGACAAAAGTACCACATACATTAAGGTTACCTTATTATGAGTGCACTTGATTTTATTGTGACTATTTCATTTGGTGCGTATCTTGTACTGTGGTTGTCTGAACTTGTTATATAACGTGTGGGCGAGTGTATATGGGGATGTTCTGACAATTGTGTGAGTGTTTGGTAATATGTGTACTTGCATATACTGTGTTTTGTACTGTTTGTACTATGATTTTGTATTGTTTCGTTGATGTATATTTATTCTTATTTGTTTTGTCTGTACTAGTGTAAGGACTACTGCCACCAAGTTAAAACCCAACTGCAGTAATAATAATAATAATAATAATAATACAGCATGAAGTAACGAGTATGGTACCTTACAAGGAATTAGTAAAATCAACACACAAGCGATAACTTAAAAGGAAGGAACGGGTGGAGGACATAATTGAGTATGCAAAGGGGGGGAGGAGTGAGGTGTGGCATTAGGGTTTGTCAAAGTTCTACGCCTCCGCTTCCAGCCCCATGGCCTATTACCTTACCGTCACAGCTGCTAATAAAAATTATAAATGCGTGAGGATCGTCGATAAATACTGGTGAAGATTCTTCATGTTGATACAAGAGACGCTAGGCCACACCACATTAAAATAAGCCTGTAAATTAGAGTGAATCGGGTGACTTACAGTGCCTTAAACATGAACTGTAAATTGAAGTTTAAATGTGTCATCAAACCGTAAACATTTCCACTGTTTTTATGGCAAGCAGAATCGACGCTGCTGTAAAAGTTGTAGGTTATATAAAAAAAAAAAACAGATTCAGTCTGACCACACAGTGTTAAATTCGTTACTTCATTTTAGTTACACTATTCTGACTAGCAGTAAAACCGTTTCTTGACGTCAAACACAGCTTTAAGAGTCTGAACGTCAGATCGGCTTATGGTTAAACCATCACCGGTATGCATATAAATATTTACTTATAAAACTCCACAACTGTAAATACTGAATATTCAAGTTGCATTCTCATGCTTTTCTCAGCTTGAATATTCAACAAATATAGTTGTAGAATTTTGTTTTTTAGTTTCCCATATACAGGCTGATTACTGCTTAACCATAGGCCGAAATATGTGGCTGATATCCTGACGTTCAGTAAACAGCTGTGTTTGAAGAGCAACTGTTGGTTTTACTTTTATTGTAACACAATTACATGAATCTTTTCGAGGTTAATCTAACTAGGAAATTCTACAGTCGCAAAATTGTCCATCATATATGTTCTGTTTTTATGCAAATTTATAGTTGAAACCCTGTATATGTTTCTAAATCTAAAATTTATTTACCAAACAAAGATGTGCAGCGCATGGTGTAGGAGCTTCTGATTAGTAATAATGAACTTACTACCATCTCAGAAATTATCAAATTCTCACGGAAGACATGGTACAGGGCAGAGGGGTGGCATTAACTGTAGTCGTTATTTGGCATCCAGTGAGATGGAAGGACGTTCTCTGACTAGGAGTGAAATTAGCAGCAAGCTGTCTTCTCCCGTTAAGGATTATATCCTGATAATTGTCAAGAAGGACTCTGTCAAACAAGAATAAACTAACTGCAACTGGAGTTCAAACAAGGTGCCTCCTAGACACAAGTTAAGTGTCATCGCCTGTGTGCAGTTTTCTTTGGTACATCCTTTGGTGAATTTAAAAATATTTTGAACTTAATTCACTGTAAGACGTCGATGGGTAAACTCATTAACAAACTGAAAGAACGTGGAAGGAATCTGATTTCAAGACAGTAAATAGTTCCACGCAATACAGTCTTTCTTGATAATCCTGTAGTCGCTGAGTTGATTAAAAGTTCGCCGTTTCTTCTACGCAAAACAAACGTCCACCGGAATTCTCACAAAAACCAACGACTAAATCATACACTTAGTAAGCTGAACCGAGTCGGCATCCTCCCGTATTACTTCCGCCAACATCCATTTTAATAACATCCTCCTACCTACATCTGGTCCCAAAAGTGGCCTTTCATCTTCAGGGTTTCCAAACAACATTTTTATGGAAGTACTGCATGTTACTACAACGTCATTTTCTGTGATTCTATGGCCCACACAAGAACAGGCGAAGCGTTTGGGGATTAATTTCGTTTCTATAGAGTTTTTCCTTTCGGATGCACTTTTATCCTTTATTTTTCAATATATTCTTCTTAAAATCTCTCAAACAATGACTGGAAACTCGTTTCACCCGCACACTATCCAGGAGTGTGTCCAGGCTGTTGAAATCGCAAACACTTCAATCAGGGTAGTAACACAACGGACCATCATTCAATGCCACGACCTCTAAATACGACACATTACGGCCAGCTTCTCAACCCGTTAATACAGTAGTTCGATCCATGTAGTATCTACAGGTTGTTACACGCATCTCGTTCACTACACTGTAAAGGTAACAACTTCGTTAACCTTATTTGATTTGAAAACTTACTTACTCCATGGTGCAGAGTCCTTCTTGAGAAGCTAACTGGTTTGCGGATAGTCAAGAAATTCCCCGCATTTCACGGAACCCGAAGGTTCATTACTGTACTCACAAGTATCTGCTATCTGTCTCTATCCTGGGCCAACCCAATCCAGTCCATATACCCACATCCCACCTCCTGAAGATCCATCCTAATATTATCCACCCATCTACGCCTAGGTATCCCCAGTGGTCTCCTTCCTTCCGATTTCCCCACCAAGACCCTATACAACCCCCTCTCCTCACCCATACGCGCCACATGCCCAGCCCATCTCATTCTTCTCGATTTTATTACCCGCGCAATATTGGGTGAGGAGTACAGATTATTCAGCTCCTCGTTATGCAATCTCCTCCATTCCCCGTTACCTCGTCCCTCCTAAGTCCAAATATTCTCCTCAACACCATGTTCTCCAAGACCCTAAGCTTCTTTTCCTCCTGCAATGTCAGCGACCAAGTTTCACATCCATACAAAACAACAGGCAAATTATAGTAATATATATCTTGATCTTTAAAGTATATATAGATGCCAGAAGGGCGTAATTTTCTTTAATAGATTAACAAAGGCCAGCAAATCATTGTCACCAGTAATTTATAATCAGTGAAAAAGTGTTCCAGAAGACACGATTTACATAATGCATAAGAGAAGATCTACTATGCAGGGCGGAAGACAAAAGTAAATCATTAAAGAAGGGTCCATTCAAATGTCTAAAGAAACAAACTGACACTAAATCTAGTAAAAATTGAATTCAATATTCTTAATTTTGGTAGTGTATTAAATCCTTCTGTCCGACTACATAAGAGATCAGCAGGCAATTAATCTACACGTAAGAATGCAGCTAATGCACCACTGTCGAGGAAACAGAATGTTCGTATTTTTTTTCAGTATTTAACCAACTTGATGCACAAAATTTGTTTCCAAATAAGTTTTATTTCATGCCTCTACATGTTTCGAGCACATGTGCTCATCATCAGGAGGTCAAAATTGCATTACACAGCCAGCGGTTTCTTCATACCTATAGGTGATGAGCACATGTACTCATAACATGTAGAGGCTTTAAATAAACTTATTGTTAAACAAATTTTGTGCATCAAGTTGGTTAATTACTGAGATAAATATACTGAGATGCACGGTCAGCAAAACGTCAAAAAAAAAAAAGAATGTTTGTAGTTATTGAGTAATGCTTCATTAGAGGCTTTTCAATTTGGATTTGGACTGCGGGACGAATATGTAAGGTTAAGTGACAAAAGGTTCGGGGGGAGGGGGGACAGCAGTGACAGTATGTTCTAGGAAAATATCCAGAATTTGACGCTGGAGAAAAGGTGAAAAGGTGGAGATTTGCAGCAGGCAGCTCAAGAATATTAGTTAAATGCAAAGCCAAGCGATTGGTTATTTAAATAAGCTGCCTCAAAAACATTTAATATCAGAGAAACAACTGAAGTTTAGAACGGTAAACATCAAAATATTATTTAACTGCTAAACCAAGAAATCTGCTAATATAAAGTAACGTACCTAACAGAAAAGCTAGTGTTAGCTTCAATCAGTGACATACTTTCAGGAAAGTTTAAGGGCCCACCTATCATTACTTAGAACAAACATACTGAAACAAGAGACAAGGTCTCTTGTACAGGGTTGGGAATTGTCCAATTCCATGCCCAAACGGAGTGTTCGAAGTTAAATTTTCCTTGATTTTCTTCGGCATCTCCATACTCATGAAGGAAGATTATCTCAACAAGCCAAGACCACTTCCTTTCACAGTACAAATTCACAATTCGCTACATACTGATGGTGTCGTTAAATAAACCATACGCAATAAATCATTATTAGCCCTTACGAAGTGCGTGGAAAGGCTTAAATGTACTTATTCTTCGCAAAGTTAAAAGTACTGTCTAGTGATAAGCATACCGAAAAACAAGTAATTATCAAAATTATCTGTTGACTTTGAGTAACTCAAACATTTTAGTTCATCTTTCCCCCCCCCCCCCCCAATATAAACCAGATGTTCGGGATATTTCTCGTAAATACAAATCTGCTGGCGCA
>Ga0123354_10021379_pt1 | contig 10193 bp, 11 predicted proteins | sample TergutLab28metaG_2_FD_97872 | JGI IMG/M metagenome (GOLD analysis project Ga0123354, IMG submission 97872) | Labiotermes labralis P4 segment gut microbial communities from Petit-Saut dam, French Guiana - Lab288 P4 | ecosystem: Host-associated > Arthropoda: Insects > Digestive system > Gut ...
CCCCCCTGAATCCACACACTCTAAAGCCCCGTAGTTATGCCAGTACTCCAATACTGACAGAAGAATAAATTTTGCGTTTACCCTCCCCCCCCCACAGGGATACAATGACATTCAAAACTTATATTTTTACATGTAATCATTACTTAGTCTAAATAACGATTAACTATAAAATTTGAGTTGTAAACGACGCTCTGAATATTATTTTATTTCATTATATAAATTCACAACGGAATACATAAACTGAAGTTTATAATGTTATGACCGTCCCGCTCACCTTCCTCGCTCATTCGGTGCGCATGAGACCTAATTTTCAGGGACTACCGTGGTTTGAGTTTGATGGGCTCGGTGGAGACGAACTATTAAATGAACTCCTGATGATGAGCTTCCTGAAAGCTCGAAACATGTAGAGAGCGAATGACGACTACCCCTGAAAATAAAGGATAGTCCACAAGTGTCATCGTGTTGGTTATTTTTTGAAACAATTTAAACTATTGGTACGATTTTTGCTGAATTGATAATCTGGAGAATCTGTTGTGATTTTATTTTCAGTGACTGGGCGCTAATTTGGTACAGGTTTTTATTGCGTACGATAAACCTAGCACGGATCACTTTCTCGTGTAGCTTATTCAATACAGGTTAGTCTTTTATGATGTAATAAAATTTATATATTTTACGGAACTTGGGTAATACCGATTATGTCCAATTTACTATTACTTGTTTTAATGCTCTGCTCCCTGTAGAAACACTTATAAATTTCTAGTTATTTAATTTGGTCCGTTTATCTGGCCTAAATCTGGCGCGATGTACATGCACGTCCTCCTCTTCCGACAACCGAAAAAAACGTGCGTCTCGTTCGCTACGATATGCGAAGTTGATTTCCTTGTTTCAAAATCCCCTTACCCCAATTTGCCTAACTAGTCTGATTGGTCCCCTGTAAATTTTTCAGTCTCGTAATAGGCCGAAAACTTTAAAATTTTGTATTCTTTCTCCCCATTGGTTCCTAATGACTGGCGCGATATCTTTTGACTTAACATGCGTAAACCCCGTATAAGCGTGTTCTACTGGACATTTTTAATGCACTACCGTGACTAACACGGTATCCACCCACCCGTGATTTACATTTCGAAAAAGTGTCAAACTCTCGAATTTTGGCTGTCCCAGGAGACTTCAAAACCCCATTAAACTTGACGTTGACAAATACGTAACAACTAGAATTCTCTTTTGTAAATGCTACCGCACCTTCTATCTTATTCTGACCTCTACTTGTCTCTTTCTTCAGTTATCTGTCTATTCTACTTCACAAATGACTCTTTCTCACTCTCTGCCCTGTAACCATCCTTCTCTTTGCTATCCCACTGACCTTTTGTATCCCTTACCAGATGCTTCTGACCTCCCTCATTCGGAAACATATATTCCTACACATCAGAAAATAATTTTGGACCTTCTAACCAAATAATTGTCCCCACCGGTTATACTGTATATACCTTTGTCTTTTGTATGGGTCTGCGAATTAACAGCGATTATTTACCTATTTATGACCGAGACGGAGTGTGTTTACTGCGCGGTACGGACTGGGCCTTTAACTACATTTCAGGTTAGATTATGTGTTTAAGGGCACAAGACACAACAGTACGGAGAATCCCAATTTGAATTCTTCTCATAATGTTAAAATAAGAGGAAAATATTGGCGAGACGGGCATAGTGTGTGGCTACGAAAGAAGGGGCAGACACACTGCTGGTCAGAAAACGGCATACACGGCAGATGTATCTCCAGCGACACCATAAAACCCATACCCGGAATGCTGGCTATCTTAAAATTAGTAATTACGAAATAGACCTCTCATAAATATTACATAATTAATCTTTACAGTTCTAATTAGAATTCACATTCACCGATTCAGGGACTATTTCATTTGAAGAAAGGTTAAATAAAGATGTTTGGACACACCAAAATTTATCAGCGTCTACTTAAAACAGCTTCATATTGTATAAACTGATTTTAAGGATTTTCATTATCATTTTAATAACTTATTCAAAACCTCTGCCAAATAAGTTGAAATATTAGCTTCACACAAAGGACACTTACGTGCTCTCTGAGGATGGCCAAGAAATGAAGCCGAAACATTTTGGAGTAATAATTAATAAAAGCATTGTGTAACAAGTTGGTATTGAAGATTATACACGTAATTTAGTTTAACGGAAAATGTACAACATTAAACCCATAAAAGCGATCGGTTAGAAGTAGGTCTATTTTGAAAAAGAGAACACATCGAACTTTTCGACACCAAATCAACCCCTTAAATCACCCAAAAACAAGACAGCAATCTCCCTACGTCACCACAGTTAAATGGCGAAGCAGTCGCGATAGCTCAGTCGGCATAACGACTGGTGCGGGCTGTTCGCTTTCGAGCCCCGGCAAAGGCAAGATATTTTTCTCTTCCCTAAAGCGGTCTGACCGGTTCTGGGTCCCACCCAGCCTCCCATGCAGGAAGCACCAAGCGCCTCTTTTTCCACGTGTCACGCGGTTGGCAGACCGGCTGTCCACTCAGCTAAGAATATGTCGAGTTATACCTGCTTCACCCACACGTTCGCACGCCACCAACTTCATCTTTCACCAACAATAGGCTTGTCAGTCCACCTACGTCAAAACCAGACTGCTGTGAAGTGTGTGTTTCGTCTCAGCACAACTGTACATTCATACACAGGATCAGAGACCATCCCTTCTGTTCCACATCCTCCGACTACACTGGCCAAGAAAGTAAATGTTGTTTTCTGTCCCAAGGACTCGAACAGGTGAAACTAACAGCATTTTGTGTTGAATTCAAACGTATTCTTAAATTTCATCTATCAAAAAAGTTTTTCAAGTGACATAAGTTAATATATTTAAATGAAAATGTGAAGTTCCATACAACATGGCCTCTCTACTTATCTAAAGGGGACTATGGCTGATTTTCTGCGGTATTTTGCCTGTGGATCATCTTTGGAGAATCCAGCAGCAGCCTGCCAGCATACTTGGGCTCCACTTGTGTTGCTACCCCTTTTCGATGTGGGAAATATATCTGCGAAATTGCTCCCCATGCTGGTCACTGACGACACCATGGTTTTCAGGGGAGAAGTCCAAGTGTGGGTCTGAGAAATGTATTTTAGGGACAATGTACATCCCTTTTTTTTAGATCAAAGGAAGCAGGCTAAAATGCAGTGGGTACAGGATCCAAGCCAAAGCAATGTAGATAAACTCAACAATTTAAGACGTTAGGCTAGTAGACACTTCAGGAAAAAAAGAAGGCATATCTGAGAGCTAATATTGAGGAACTTGAAACTAACAGTAAGATAAAAAAATATAGGGACTTGTATAGGGACATCAATGACTCTAAGAAAGGTTACCAGCCTAGAACTAATGTAGTAAAGGATGATGGGGGTAATTTGGTTGCAGACTCCCACAGTATTTTGGCTAGGTGGAGGAACTATTTCCCCCAACCAATGAATATACATGGGGTTAATGTTGGTAGGTAGACAGAAATAAACACAGCAGAACCACTAGTGCCTGACTCAGGTACCTTTGAGGTTGAGTTGGCTATTGTAAAGATAAAAAGTCATAAATCACCAAGTATTGATTAAATCCCAGCAGAATTAGGGTAGGGGGTAGAACATTTCGCTATGAGATCCAGAAACGTATTACTTCTATTTGGAATAAGGAGGAATTGCGTTAGGAGTGGAAGGAGTCGATCATTGTACTTATCTATAAGAAGGGTGACAAAACAGATTGTCTTAATTGTAGGGCCATATCACTTTTGCCAACTACGTACAAAATTTTATCCAACATCCTGCTGTCAAGGTTAACTTCACATGCAGAGCAGATTATTGGGGATCATCAACGTGGCTTTCGACGCAACAGGTCAACTATTGATCATATATTCTGCATTCGTCAAATACTTGAGAAAAAAATGGGAATAAAACGAAGCAATGCATCAGCTCATCATAGACTTCACGAGGGCTCCATAAAATGCGGAGTATTTCCTGACTAGCTGAAAACCGGTTAGCTTCTCAAGAAGGACTCTGCTCCATGGAGCAAGTAAGTAAGTAAATAATTTAGTAAGTAAGCAAGTATTACGTCCCACAGTTCTATAGCTCTTCAAAGAATCACTGACTATTTCACGGTAGTTTTCTGTCTTGTGATTTCCCGGAAAGGTTTCAGTGAGCGTTTTGAATTATTGTAAAGAAATGTCTTCCACTTCTTTCAGCTGATCATGAAATTACTCAACATTTATCAATTCCCTGATTTTAGGACCTACAAAAATCCCATCCTTAATTTTAGCGTCACTTACCCTCGGAAATGTATTCTTCAGATACAGAATTCCCGTACCAGGTTGATCCATCGCCTTGATGAATTTTTTTTTTATCAGACCTAGTTTGATGTGTAAAGGAGGTAAGTAAATTTGTTAACCTGTGGCTTATACGTCACAGTTTTCTTTCCTGGACACAGTTATTCTCTCTTCGGCCATTGTCTTTTATGTAGTGATTTTTATGTCCCTGCCGACCCATTCGCACAAAAACAGCAGTGCTTCCTACATCCAAGCTGAAAGCCAAGTAAGTCCCCCGCAAATATGCCAGGAGTATTTTTCATAGCTAATACTTGTAAAGAGAAGCTGCATTTTGTCTTATGCCTCCTCACGTAGACAGCATGAGCCGAAGGCACAGATGGGTACTCATTTCCGTTGTATAGAAGTACAGCCCTCAAGCTGAGTTCTGAGGAGTCCAAGAACAAGGCCCACTGTTGTACTGTGTTGAAGTCCAAGGGCCTCCATAACAGAACCAACATCATTACTAACATTAGACTACTTTCTTGGATAAAGAGATGCTTCGATTCATTCTGGCGAAAGCGGAAATACCATGTTTTAGTGTCATGCTGGTGAAGATTCCATCCTTTAAATCTTGAAGCTAAAATTTCAGCATGAATTTTAGACAGATTAAAGACCCGAACGAGGTTTTTAAGATCTGCTTCGGCTCAGAAACGACGTTTTGATGATGGACCGCTTTGTACAAGATTGGGTCACCGGCTGTTCGTTCTCCCACCTGGTCTGGATGAACTTCATCAACATCAGAGTTACCTTCGTCCACCGTCACGCTATTTGGTGGTTTCGGTGCAGATATCTCGTCACTGTGTAGAACAGGTCTCATTGCTGATGGTAAATTGGACTATATCACCACGTGTCTGGACTTAGAAATAATCCCTTATATGTCTGTTAAACAGGATGACGAACGGTCTTCTGGTTCTATCCAAACCATAGGCATGGCGATGGGCACATGGCGCAAACAGTTTGTCCAGCCACTTAGAAGTCTAGCACACGTTGCATAGCAAATATGAGGAGCACAGGGCTTATCTGTGTCACCTGTTTTGCACCCAAAATAAAGCTCATGACATTCTTAACAGGTGGAGTGAAGGTTTTTCTCTGAGAGTTGAAGGTTACCTCAGCACACACGTCGCAGAAACTGTGCGGTTGATTTACACACTTTCTTGGCAGAAGGAAAGCCGCCACAGAACTGGGACAGAGCAGTAACACACTACAGAGCAGTAACACACTACAGAGCAGTAACACGCTACAGAGCTGTAACACGCTACAGAGCAGTAACACGCTACAGAGCAGTAACACGCTACAGAGCAGTAACACGCTACAGAGCAGTAACACGCTACAGAGCAGTAACACACTACAGAGCAGTAACACACTACAGAGCTGTAACACACTACAGAGCTGTAACACACTACAGAGCAGTAACACACTACAGAGCAGTAACACGCTACAGAGCAGTAACACACTACAGAGCAGTAACACGCTACAGAGCAGTAACACACTACAGAGCTGTAACACACTACAGAGCAGTAACACCACGGTGGTTGCAGAACAAAGCATAGCACACGACGGACAAAACGCTGCCCCTCAGACGGGAACTGGCATGGCGCTACGTGTATCAGCCTTTTTGCCTGACAATCTGCACCCAACATCAAGCGAACTCTTATAAATAACCTGCTAGCGCCAAATGTTATTCCTCTCTCCAAAACTAACAGGTAAATATTATAAATGAAGAGAGATTTTCTTTAAAAAATTATGTGTTATATGCTATATTAAACACCATATTTACGCAAAATTAAGGACGAGAGAAAGATTCGAATTGCATTAGTAAATGCAGCGTGAGGAAATATTCTAAAGAGGTAAAAAAAAGTTCACGTTGGGAAAAATTGTGTTTACCAGTGCTACTGGTTAATCACGCTGCCAGTTGTTACGTCACACGTCGGTTACACGCACAGGAACGATCACGGAGTTATCGGAAAACTTGCTACTGATCTCGGCACTTTTAATAAGAGTGACAAGACAGGCAATATACGTAGAACGTAGCATGGAGGTGCGTCCGTGCAACCATTCTTGCATTGGAAGAACAGTGAGTGTTACATATTGTGAGTGTGTGTTTGCAGCCTTAGGTATGCAGCATGCAATGCGCATGCGCCATATTGTCATTTGTGGCCTGTCCGGCGCTACATATTCTCCCACATTGACTCATAAACGGCATGATTTTCGAAAAAGACATTTACTGAACTCAAAATGTGTGTTTTGATATTATATACAACTTTTGTCTGAGACTTTTTTCACTCTAACAAGAATTCAGCTAGATATGATTAAAAAAATGTATATTGGTCTTCATGTAAAGTACGCGTTATTCTTGTCATTTTTAATGAAACTTGAATTTTCTCAACAGATTTTCGAAAAATACTCAAATATAACGTTTCATGAAAATCCGTCCAATGGGAGTTCAGTTGTACCATGCGGACAGACGGACGGACGGACAGACATGACGAGGCTAACAGTCGTTTTAGCAATCCTGCGAAAGTGCCTCAAAAACAATAAAACAATGTGAATGTGTTTTTCCGTCCAATGCTTTCGATATCCGATAGAAAATGGTCTTGTATGACGGATCCGCCTGTGCTGCTGTAAACGTAATAGTATGACGAAGATTATGGAGAACTGGTGAAATGATACTGACAGCGGAAGAAACGATTTACTGGGAAGAAAACTGTCCTAGTGCCTATGTGACTGTCTGAAGACCAAATTTAAGCCGAATTACATTTAAAGAGCCAGTCCGTACCGCGCAGTAAACACTCTCCGTCTCGGTTATAAAAACCAGTCAGTTATTGCTGTATAGGGAAATAATCGCTGTTTGTTCTCAGATCCACACAAAACACATAAATACAGTGTGTGGGCAGAACGTAGAATTGCTGAATGTTAAACCTGGTGGTACATATAGTAACCACTGGGCTTTACAGGGTTAAAGAAAAGCCCACCTCCTCAAAAAGATAGGACACTTTACACATTTATTGTGCGCAAATTTTTTCTTTTTGAGACACAAATCTAAGTTTCATGTATACGAAACACAATACAGTACTCTCACATACAAAGATGTGGGTCTGAACGTTTAGCCAATAATTACAAGAAAAACATGTTAACGGAACTTGGATTACAGTCCTTAAATGGCATCTAAATATTGAGTACCTCAGTATTTACAATATACCCCATAATGGTCCAGAACAATAAGTCGAAACATGCGTCTTCAGTATATTTTTACTAGAGTTAATAAAATATTCCGTTGACGGAACGTTATTCCACCCAGTACACTGCACGCGGTGGGCAGTCATGTATCGAGATGTAAGAAACCGCAGGGCGGATCTGGGCAGTTCTACAGACATCGAATGAACGTGTTTAAGCACACCTGGAAGCGTCTGGTACGAAGTCATGCACGATGTGAAGCGGGCACCAAGGTAAGCCCGCAATGAGACACACTGGCCTGCGTGATTCATTAGAAGCGAGGTGCGGGGTAGGTCCGGGTGGCGACGGCAGCTTTCACCGCGGTAAGAAAGTCGCTGTGCTGAAGTGTCGAGGAAGCCAGGGAAGTAACTTTCACCACACTGAGCTACAGCTAGCTTAACCAACTGACAGGAAGGACAGATGTGTGAAACAAACACTTTTAACATTTTCATCGCCAGGCAGATTTCCTCCAGTTCTTTAAAACTTCGGCGTCTATTAAGAAATGAGTGATTACTGGATTTCTTAGCCGTGTGGAGACTAAGATTAACTTGAATTACATATAAAGATCCAGTCCGTACCGCACAGTAAACACCCTCCGTGTCGGTTATAAAAACCAACCACTTCATGCTGTGTAAGGAAATAATCGCTGACTGTGCTGTGATCCACACAAAACACATAAATACATTGTGTGGCCAGGACGTAGAGTTGCTGGTACATATAGTAACCACTGGGCTTTAAAGGATTAAATCTCTCTTATAAAAAAAACAGCCAGTTAATGGTGTATAGGGAAATAATCGCTGTTTGCTCTGAGACCCACACATAACACATAAATAAACTGTGTAGGCAGAACGTAGAATTGCTGAATGTTAAACTGGTGGTACATATAGTAACCACGGGTTTTTAAAATGTTAAATCTCTCTTATAAAAACCAATCATTTAATGCTGTATAGGGATATAATCGCTGTTTGTTCTGAGATCCACACATAAGAAATAAATACGCTGTGTGGGTAGAACGTGGAATTGGTGAATGTTAAACTTGGTGATAAATACAGTGGCCACTGAGCCTCAAACAGTTAAGCATATCATTTCCGCCTCGCAATAATACCACCAGCAGCTGCAGATGACCCCTGTCCAGTGCACGTCACAACCCAATATTAGCCCAACTGCAGTCACGATCGCTGTATCATCCGGCAACAACCAAACTGAAGCCCGCGGGTTAGATCCGGCCCTTTAAAACTACCACGTTACCTTCCGAACAAGCAGTTCTTCTGACCAAACAGTTAATTCATATTACAGCCAATTTACTGCCATTTACGCACATTTTTATCTTGTAAATGTCGCCAGACCCAATGGCGTTGTACACATAACCCACCTACAGACTGCGAACATCAGAGCCACTACGTAGCATTAACGTGACGTCATATGTGCATTTCCTGTCCTGCGAGAGGTAAGATGGCCGCCAAGCCACGCAGGCCCTTGGGTGCTACTGCATGAAGACGTCAGATTCCGGCAGCGCAACCGGAAATGTGACGTCACATCTCAGTGCAGGTTGTTTCCTCTTAACTGGACAGACACGCGGATCGCATCTCGGCAAGGGTAGCTCTTACCTTGGCTGAGGCTTTCCTTGTTTTTCACCCGAAACTAACTTCATGGAGCACAGCCCTTTTTGGCAAGCTAAACACTTCTTCAGCTAGCCACAAACTATCCCGACATTTTACGGAACCCCAAGGTTCATTAACGTGTTCACAACATCAACGCACTTGTCCCGGTCCTGAGCCACATCAATCCAGTCCATCCAAATGCTTTAACATCCATTTGCATACTATGACAGAAAAAGTGGCTGCTGCTATCTTATCACTATAGCGGTTAAAATCCGTTTAAACTTATACCTTCATCTATTCCTAAGTCTTCCCACTGGTCTTTTTCCCACACGTTACCATCCCAAACACTGTGCTCATTTCTCTTCTCTCCCATTCGCGCTACATGCCCCGCCCAACTCCGCTTACTTGATCTGATCACCTTAATGATATTTGGTGAGAAATACAAATCATAAAGCTCCTCGTTATGCAGTCTTCTCCAGTATCCTCTTACTTCCTCCCCCGGCCGCATATATATATATATATATATATATATATATCGTTGCACCGTGCATTTTGTCTCACGCTATACGGCACAACATGCACATCGACAGCCGGTCTCGACTGAACACCGTACGACTCACACATAACACACGGACATGCTGCCATAGCACCAAATTAATATAATGAGGTAAATCACTGAGTGTTTTAAACTGTAACTTTAGCAAGGAACAAAATATGCTCCCTGAGGATGATCGTATGATCGAAACATGTAGGAGCGTTTGAAGTGTTTTAATGTAAATTTTAGGTTATTAAAGACTGTATATGTGCATTTGTTGGTGTTTACTTAAATATTAGACATATATATATATATATATGTGTGTGTGTGTGTGTGTGTGTAACTTCAATGTTTATTAAGACTAATTGCACATACTTGTAAAACCATTAAAATCACATTATCTGATTGAAAATGGATTTAAAATTTCTCCAACATGTTTCAATCCCTCTATGGGATCATCCTCAGGGAGCGTAAATTAGTGTA
>Ga0123354_10021380_pt1 | contig 10193 bp, 7 predicted proteins | sample TergutLab28metaG_2_FD_97872 | JGI IMG/M metagenome (GOLD analysis project Ga0123354, IMG submission 97872) | Labiotermes labralis P4 segment gut microbial communities from Petit-Saut dam, French Guiana - Lab288 P4 | ecosystem: Host-associated > Arthropoda: Insects > Digestive system > Gut ...
AAGTGATGAATTTGTTATCCGAACTCAATGCAGATGGAACGACTATCGTTATGGTGACTCACAGTCAGCACGATGCCGGATATGCAGGGCGAATCATCAATTTGTTCGACGGACAGGTGGTGACGGAAGCGATATTATAAACGATAATGAATAACTGATAATTATCGGTTACTCAATTATTCAATTATTCAATTATTCAATTATTCAATTATTCAATTATGTTTAAGCATTATCTAAAAGTCGCTTTCCGCAACCTTCGAAAATACACGACGCAGAACATCATCAGCATCATTGGGCTGGCAGTAGGGTTTACCTGTTTTGCTTTTTCCACCTTATGGATAAGATACGAAATGAGTTACGATAGTTTTCATTCGAAAGCCGACCGGATTTATAAAGTGAATATGGCACTCTTCAAATGGAATTCGATTGAATCAGGTAATTCAGATCTTATACAGGAAGGAACTCCTTATCCTTTAGGAAATTGGTTAAAATTAAACATTCCTGAAATAGAGGAGACCTGTGGAATATGGCTCACAAGGCCTGAGCCCTATCATTTTTTATATCTTGACCAAGGTTTTTGTAAAATTTTTGATTTGAACTTACCTGAAGGTTTTTTTATAAGAGGACGCTCGGATCAGCCAATAGCAGTAATACCCGAACTTAATAATGAAGAAACAGTAAAATTCATTAAACAATTGCAGTATTGGGATGCTCGGATTCAGGCGACAATGCCTCGCTGGCCAGCAAATTCCAATATTCAATTCAATACGGCTATTCCCATTACTCACCGTTTTACGGATGAACAGTTAAATAATTGGAACATGAGAATGTTTGATACCTACATTTTAACAAAAAAAGGGGTGAATATACAAGCGCTTAAAGAAAAATTAGACAAGATTACAATTCCGGAATGGCCCTATCCTGTTTCTCTTGTGCTAACGCCGTTGAAACAACTGCGATATAACGACCCTACCGGAAATATACAATCAGATATCAAATTCAGCCATATTCAAATTTTTTCTATTGCAGGTTTGTTGGTCATTTTGTGTTCTCTATTCAATCACCTGACCTTGTATATTACTCGAGTACGGATGCGACTGCGGGAATTGGCTTTGCGCAAAGTGAACGGCGCCTCCGACGGACAAATCACAGCTACTCTCTATATTGATTTTCTGTTAGTTATTCTGTTGTCACTCATTGTCGGTTTATTGTTGATTGCTTTGTTACTTCCGACCTTTAAGGAGTATGCAAATATTGGGAACAGCAATATCAAAATTTATACCGAATTAGTATTTTATGCAGTTTTGTTGATTGTATGTGGTTTTGTTGCAGGCGGCATTCCGATTTTGTATTTTCGGAAACAAGTTCTGAGCGAAAGTATCAAAGTATCTTCTGGATTTGGATACAATAACCTGATTCGAAAGGTTATCCTGTTGGTTCAGTTGATCATCAGTTTCGGATTTATGTTTTGTTCCGCTGTATTTATTAAACAGATCTATTTTTTGCAACATACCGATTTGGGTATCGACCGGCATAACATTGCTGCCGTTTCCGCCGGAAGTTTTCCGTTAACGCCGTCATATGCCAATGAAATCAAACAAATACCTGGAATTATAGATGCGCTTCCGATAACAGAGAATAATTTTCTCAGAAATATGTCCGATGGGACTCAAACAATGGATTATGAAAAAGACGGAAAACAGGGAACCTATACCTATTCTTGTATATCTGCAGATGAACATTTTTTTGATTTCTTTGGAGTTGAAATCACAGATGGGGTTGGCTTTTCAAATGATACCACTATGAATGGCGTATACAATGAAACAGCAGTGAAAGAGTTGGGCGATGAGGTTTTGTCAAAAGGAAAATTTAACAAAAAAGTAGGAGTTGCACAGGACTTTTACCTTACCCCTACCACCAAAGCAAAACCAGCATGCATTTTTTATCCGGGTCCCAAATATGACTTTTTTTTCAGGGCAATTGCCTACAAATATGAAGAGGGAAAGCGACAGCAAACTCAACAAGCTGTGACCCAATGGTTGTACAAGGAGTTCCCGGGTCAAGGAAAATTTGGAATCAATTTCACCTATATGGAGGATGTTTTTCAGGAATATTTTAAATCGGAGCGGGCTTTGCTTAAACTATTATCTGTAATGACCGGAGCTTGTTTTCTCATTTCTATTTTCGGAGTTTATTCCTTGACAAGCTTGAGTTGCCAACAACGCCGAAAAGAGATTGCCTTACGTAAAATCAACGGCGCCGAAGTGTTAGATATTATGAATATCTTTTTCAAAGAATCGTTGGTGTTACTTGTTATTGCAGCGTTTTTTGCTTTCCCCGTAGGATATTTTATTATGGAGCATTGGTTACAAAATTATGCAAAACAAACTTCAATGGATGTTTGGCTGTTTGTATCGATTTTCCTGACAATATTTATTGTGGTTGTATTATCTACTGCATCCGTGATATGGAAAGCAGCCAATCAAAATCCGGCCAAAGTAGTGAAAAATGAATGATTAGTGGTTAGAGGTTAATGTGAAATGAAGACTTGAATGCGAAAAATCTAATCAGAATGCGCAAATTATTATTATTTGATGAATAGTGCTGTATATAAAGGAAGTAAAAAAGATAAAAAAGGTTCATTAGGGCTAATTTCTATTTGAGAAATTGCTTTACCTTTGAATATTTTATATTCTTTTTTATTAATTTTTAATACATAAATAAAATGAAAACATTAAGTAAAATTAAGTTGAATCAATTCAGTAAAAACGAATTAGACCAACGTAAGATGAATGCTTTAAAAGGAGGCTGTGGTTGTACGGGATATGGTTGTGTTGCTTGTGGGTGTGGTATTAATGCTCAAACTACCATGACGGGTGATAGTTATGTTCATGACTATTTCTACTAATATGACTCGGGTTATTACATCAGAGTTGTTTTTAGAATAAGTTTTACAGATTTTTAAAACAGGAATCAACAACCAATAATTTAATTATCGGTTGTTGATTTTTAACTAATTAATAATGATACAATCATTTATTCATTCATCTGAAAATAATAATAAATATATTTATGATGATAATCGTAGATTATCTGTATTGGTACATCCAGAATTGGTGAAGGCTTATGAGAATTCAAATAATACCGATCCATATTATTTAAAGAAATATACTTATTTGAAGGTTCACGGTTTCTTCACAGAGCCAAAATCAGCTGATTTTGTAATCATGAATGAATCAATGGTTAGAGAGAATATCATCAATGCCAAACAAATTGTATTTGAAACGACCGATTCTTGTAATTTAAACTGTACATATTGCGCTTTTGGAGAAATATATGGAGGATATGATGAAAGAAACCACAAAAAAATAAATATCCACTATGCAATAAATTTACTTAAATATATTTTTGAACAAAAACCTAAAAATAAAAACAGTAAATTAATTATCAGTTTTTATGGGGGAGAAGCGCTTTTGAACATGTATTTTATCAAACGAATAGTAGAAATCTCTAATAAATTAAATATTAAAAAAGAGCTGGAAATTGAATATTCTATGACTACTAACGCTACGCTGATAAATAAATACATTGATTTTTTAGTTGATAATAAATTTAGTTTGTTGATTAGTTTGGATGGAAACGAAGGAAATCACAGTTATCGAGTATTTAGTAAGAATAATAAAAATTCTTTTCATAAAGTAGTCGAAAATTTGAATATGATCCAACGTGATTATCCCGAATATTTTTCTACCCACGTAAATTTTAATGCCGTTTTGAACAATAGAAATTCCGTGAAAGATATTTACGAATTTATTTATACACAATATCATAAAATCCCAAGAATTGCAGAATTGAACAAGCGAGACGTAAACCCAAATAATAAAGATAGGCTCGAATGTATGTTCCGCAGCATTAGAAAAAGCGAATCCGAATACTTGAGGGAAGAATCCTATTTGCAACGTATTACACACAGTGAATTATTGTTATATAAGGACTTAACTAATTTTCTAAAATATTATTCGATAAATTATTACATATCAAATTTAAATACTTTGCTATCTGTCTTTGAAAAACAGTTGCCAACAAGCACTTGTACTCCTTTTTTTAAAAAAATATTTTTAACGAATCAGAATAAGCTGTTGCCTTGTGAAAGAGTAAATTATAAATATTCATTAGGAAAAGTGAATGAAAGTATTGAAATAGATGTTCCAGAAATTACACGACAATACAATTTTTATTTTGAGCATATTAAAAAGATTTGTCAAAACTGTTATGCTTATCGATTTTGTGGATTATGTTTATTTCAAATAAACAATATAGATAAAGTAGATATGAAAGAATTTGTTTGTGATAGATTCCAAGATCAAAAGACCTACAAGAACAAGTTGTATCATATTTTCTCTTTCCTTGAAAAATTTCCAAACGATTTTTCTGAAATAGTAGAAAATGTAATATATGAATGACATCTATGAAAACTGCTGTTGATTACTGGTTCACCACTGAACCCTACGTATTCGTAGGATTAACAGATAGGTGTGTTTTATTATACAATACCTTAGATGGAGCAAATATAGAATCTGACAAACAAGAAGTTATTGAATTGCTACGTGAAACGTTGCAAGAAAAAAATTGCGGCGTTGTTTTATTGTCAAAAGAAAGATATCATCAAAAAGACATCAACGATTTTATCGGTGACCTTCGCGATAAATATATGGGTGATATTATTGATGTTACTTTATCAAAAGGTAAACCCGTTCAATTGTTGCCTTATTTCAATTTTCAGAATAAAATTCTACTATATAAAAAACATAATTTTTCTCCACTTAAAAATGTTTTGGAAAATCTATCCGAAGTAAGCATCAATGTAGATGCTTCAACAAATGAAAAAAGATTGATTTCCTTTTTGCAATCCATTCCGGGAAATCCAACATTTAATATTGTTGGAAATATTGGAGAGGTGTCGAATTATTGTGAATTACTTTCTTTTTTTGATCAACACCTTTCACCGAAAAATTTGTTGTGTTCCTACCAGCATGTGATCACTCTACAGCCGGCTTTTCAGAATAATTTTTCATATCGGGTATCAGTTCGTTTCCCAGTAGATATGCAGCAATGGAATCGGTCAAGAGAGCTGCTACTTGAGCAGACCATGCTAGTTGAAACTATTTTTGATGTATCGTCCAATGAAGATTGTTTGCAAGCAGAGTACCTTATCGAGGAGTTTCAGATTGAAAAATACCGGCTAAATCCTGTATATACAGGAGATAATATCCGATTTTTTGAAGAAAATGTATTTCTTACAAAAGAAGACATCTTATCCACATCCATGACTATTAAAGATTTTTTCTCCCGCCAAGCGATGAATATTTATGACTTTGGAAAAATCAACATCATGCCCAATGGCGATGTCTACGCCAATTTAAATCATCCGGCGCTGGGGAATATATATACGGATAATATTTATGAAATAGTACAAAAAGAAATTGATGAAGGTCAGTCATGGTTTCGTATCCGCAATCAAGCGCCATGCAATGAATGTGTTTATCAATGGCTTTGTCCGCCTCCATCCAATTATGAAATAGCGATTGGGAAGCCGAATCTTTGCCACGTGAAACAATAATTGAATAATTGAGTAATTGAATAACTGAAAAGCATGGAAGGAGATCAATCGGAAAAATTCAAACAAGACTTACATCAAATTGCCGATATGCTTTTGCTTAACGGTACTTTAACGGAATGCCCAGGTTTGGTGCATGGAAAAATGGGGATTGCGGTTTTCTTCTTTCATTATGCAAAATATACCGGCAATGAGTTGTTTGCCGATTATGCAATGGATTTGATTGGTGAAATTTTGAATCAAATACACGTCAATAGTCCGGCGGATTATGAAAGAGGAATAGCAGGTATTGGCGTCGGAATGGATTATTTAATTCGGAATGACTTTTTAAAAGTCGAAGAAGATATTTGCGAAGATTTTGACGGGCGAATGGTTCGCGCTGTACTATATGATACATGGCAAGGTTTTAGCCAATATAACGGATTAACCGGATATGGACGATATTGGATGACGCGATTGCATTATAAAGCGCCATCGATGCAGGCACGGAAGTGTTTACTGCACATAGTTTCGCAAATTGAAGAAAAATTACCGGATATTTCTAACAATGAACTGCCTGATGTTTATTGTTTTTTGCATGATTTATGCCCAATTCAGGGTTTTGAAGGGTGTAAAGGTCTTTTAGTACAATTGAAAGAACAACCGGTGATTGATAAAATTGATGCTGCAAGGAAACAAATAGCTGATTTGGACAGGGAGAAGCCACCGGAAAGCACGGGACTTCTTACCGGATATGCCGGAGAAGGGATGTTGCGACTAACAGCGCTTAATCAAACGGATACATTATGGACGCACCTTTTGTGAAAAATACCTCTAAATCCTCTAAAGAGGACTTTTGAGAATCTGGGGATTGCGGGTCAAGCTCACAATGACATTTATCTTATCATGAATCTGTATATTTTCAATCAAACGCGCCGCGGAGCTTTATTTGGAGTGGGGACTTATATACAGGAACTTACTGCTGCGCTGAAGGATACCGGCATTACTATTTGTGTGGTAAATTTGATGTCAGACAAGCCTCAAATATTGACAGAAGAAATAGACGGAATCAAACATTGGCATATTCCTAAAGTCATAGCAGATCAACGAACAACGGACAATCAAAAACAATGGGAGTTGTATTTCCGTAATGTAGTTTATTTGCTTCGATTGCACATAAAGGATAAAAAGGACTTGATATTCCATTTGAATTTTTACCAAAGCGGTAAATTAGCAGAAGAACTGAAGAATGCGTTTTCTTGTAAGATTGTTTCAGTCGCTCATTTTTCAGAATGGGGCTTTAGTGTTTATGACAATCTGGAACGACTTAGGCGCATTTTAAATGAAGAAGATACGCAAGAAAATAAGGGGATTGCGGGTGATCCTGAATCAAGTTCAGGACGCAATGACAATGGATCCAACGAGAATTTGAAAAAATCGTTTGAAGAAGAAAAAAACTATTATTTGAGAGCGGATCGCGTTATTTGTTTATCGAGCTACATGCAAGAAATATTGTGTCGAGATTATGGCATTGATGCTACCAAAATATCCGTCATTCCTAATGGTTTAACCGATCAAGTTTTTCAGGAGATTGCGGGTCAAGCCCGCAATGACAATGTCATACTTTTGCGTTCCAACTGGAATATTTCGCCCAATGAAAAGATCATCCTTTTTGCCGGACGCATCGACGAAGTCAAGGGAGTGAGCTATTTAATCAAGGCTTTTCGAGAGGTATTGAAAACGTTGCCGAACAGTCGCCTGATTATAGCTGGTAGCGGCAATTATGATACTTACATGCAGGAAGCTAAAGACGTATGCACGAAAATAACTTTCACCGGATTGTTGGAAAAGAAAGATCTTTATGAATTGTATCGATTAGCTGACGTAGGGGTGACGCCTTCATTATTCGAGCCGTTCGGCTATGTAGCCGTTGAAATGATGATGCATGGGTTGCCGGTTGTAGCTACAGCAACCTCAGGGCTGAACGAAGTGGTTGACGATACTTGCGAATTGAAAATACCAATTACCGTATTGCCTGAAAGTGTGGAAATTGATACATCCGTTTTAGCGCAGAAAATAATTTATCTATTACAAAATCCTGCTACTGCGAAAAAACTTGGACGAAACGGGCGGAAAAGGTATCTTGAAAAATACGCCTCGAAAGTATTTCGCGATAATATGTTGCAAATGTATCAATCTATATGCCGGTCAAATGAAGGCAATAAGATTAAAACATTGATTGTAACCGGGCAAAGTAACCACAAATGGGAAGTTAGTCATATTGCCATCAAGCAGATTCTTGACAATTCCGGGCTATTTGCGGTTGATGTCGCCCTGTCGCCTAAAGCAGGCGCAATGATGTCGAATTTCAAACCCGATTTTGCATCTTATCAGTTAGTTGTGCTTGATTATTGCGGCGATAGATGGATGGAAGAAACTGAAAAGTCTTTTTTGAGTTTTGTTGAAAAAGGAGGAGGCTTGGTCGTCTATCATGCAGCAAATAATGCGTTCAGGCATTGGAAGGAATATAATCAAATAACCGGTTTCGGAGGATGGGAAGATCGAAATGAAACGGATGGTCCTTATATGTATATAAAAGAGGGACAATTGGTATATGATGATTCTCAAGGTCTCGGTGGTTCGCATGGTTCCCGGCATGAGTTTGTCCTTCATTGCAGCAATCCCGATCATCCGGTAACGAAAGGTTTACCTGCTGCCTGGCGTCATGCACAGGATGAATTGTACGACCGGTTGCGCGGACCTGGTATTGTGAAAGATGTTTTATTCTGGGCTTATTCCGATCCGGAAACAAGAGGATCAGGACGTGATGAAATTGCCATTTTTACAATTGATTATGGAAAAGCGCGTATTTTTCATACAACTTTGGGACATGCCGGAAATACACTCGAAAATAATACAGCCATGCAGTGCACCGGATTTCAGGTCACGTTGCTTCGCGGCGCCGAATGGGCTGCAACAGGAAAAGTGACACAGCAAGTTCCGGACGATTTTCCAACGGCGACAACCATCTCTTTACGTAAAAATTATAAATAAAATGATAGCTCCATCGGATAAACTGAATATTGCAGTCGTTGGCATTGGCGGCATGGGCGCCGCTAACATCAGGGCTGTTTTTCAAACGGAAAATATCGTTGCGCTTTGCGATGTGGACTGGAAGTATTCAAGACAGGTATTAAATGTTTTCCCTGAGGCAAAGAAATACAAGGATTTTCGCCGGATGTTCGATGAGATGGGTAAGGATATCGATGCTGTTATTGTGGCGACACCCGATCATACCCACGCGATTATCGCTGCGACAGCGATGACCTTAGGAAAACATGTATATGTTCAAAAACCGTTAACACACTCAGTTTATGAATCAAGATTACTCACTAAACTGGCAGATAAATACAATGTTGCTACGCAAATGGGAAATCAAGGTTCTTCCGACGAAGGCGTCGATTTAGTATGCGAATGGATTTGGAACGGTGAAATCGGCGAAGTAACCAAAGTGGAATGCGCTACCAATCGTCCGATGTGGCCGCAAGGATTGGAGACTCCTTCCAAAATACATAAGATTCCTTCAACCTTGGATTGGGATTTATTTATTGGACCCGCAAAAACAAGACCATACAATTCCGTTTATCATCCGTGGAGCTGGCGTGGCTGGTGGGATTTCGGAACAGGCGTTTTGGGCGATATGGGTTGCCATATCCTGCATCCGGCATTCAAAGCCCTCAAATTAGGTTATCCTGTTTCGGTAGAAGCGGCATCCTCTCCATTGCTTATTGATTCCGCTCCACAGGCAGAGCATGTAAAATTCATTTATCCGGATCGCGAAAGTATGCCGAAGGTAGCTTTTCCTGAAGTTGAAATTCATTGGTATGACGGTGGTTTTATGCCCGATCGTCCGGCAGGATTTCCGCAAGGACATCAGTTGATGGGATTAGGAGGAGGTTTGACCATTTTCCATGGAACGAAAGATACGTTGTTTTGCGGATGCTACGGAGTCAATCCGTGGTTACTTTCCGGACGTGTGCCGAATGTTCCCAAGACCATTCGACGCGTGGACCGAGCAATGGATGGCGGTCATGAACGGGACTGGGTGCGCGCTTGCAAGGAAAGTCCGGAAAGTCGCGTAAAAACCAAGTCCGACTTTTCGGAAGCAGGACCTTTCAACGAAATGATTATGATGGGCATATTAGCCGTTCGCCTGCAACCATTGAATAAGATATTGGAATGGGATGGAGCGATCATACAATTTACCAATATTAACGACGATGAAAAAATCAGGCTAATGATTTCCGAAGGTTTTACCATCAAGGATGGGCATCCTTCGAATAATTCAAGAATGTCGGGACTAATTAGCGCCAAAGAATTTGCAAATGAATTGATTAAACATAATTATTGCACCGGGTGGAACCTTCCGGCAATGCCTTAATTTAACATGAATAAGCCTTTCCCTCTTTATCAACAGCTCGATTCCATGGACTGCGGCCCCACCTGCCTGCGCATGATTGCCAAGCACTACGGGCGCAATTACACCTTGCAGAATCTGCGGGAAAGGAGTTTCATCACCCGTGAAGGCGTGAGCATG
>Ga0123354_10021381_pt1 | contig 10193 bp, 2 predicted proteins | sample TergutLab28metaG_2_FD_97872 | JGI IMG/M metagenome (GOLD analysis project Ga0123354, IMG submission 97872) | Labiotermes labralis P4 segment gut microbial communities from Petit-Saut dam, French Guiana - Lab288 P4 | ecosystem: Host-associated > Arthropoda: Insects > Digestive system > Gut ...
AATATTGCTCATTATTAGCAAGATGACTAATAATAATTGTTTTGTTTTCATAATCATTTGTTTTAAAGCGAATTATCTGTTTTTCAACTTATTTATTTCCTCTTGCTGCAGTTTTAACTGCTTATTTTGTTCTATCACATAGAGCGTCAACTCTTCAATCTTTTGCAACAATTTTATCTGGAATTCACCTATATCCAAGCCATTTTCAATCATGTCGGTGGCAGCAGGTATTTCGGGCAGGCGACGGTTAGTTTTGATAAAACTGTGTACTTCATCGAGCGTTTTTAAGGTATAGTTTTCATCGAATACAAAATCGGCGCCGGTATTAGTGTTTATTCTTACTTCGTGGGCGCGGATGGTGCCGACAACATCGAGTTTGTAGTAAGGATCAGGTCTGCCGATACCTACATTGCCGCTCACATTAATTGTAAAAAACGGATTAGTAAATTGCGAATCTGTTGTTTTTCCGCTTCCTATGGCAAAAGTATTACTATTGTAAACAGTTCCGATAGACCATGCATAATTACTTTGCCTGATTAAATTGATGTATTGACCGCTACTTGCAGGTTTGGTTATAATCAGATTACCATGGCATGTGTTATCCGGAGTAACTCCTTGCGGATATACGGTTACTCTACCTTGAACGGTTAATGCTTGTGATGGGTTAGGTGTACCGATGCCGATATTGCCTGCTCCTGTCAACGTCATAAGATGAGTCATTGTGCCATTATTGCTATAGTCATAAAAAGCAAAACCACCTTCACTTCCGCCTGCCCGGTTAGATACAAAGTTTTGTTCGCCCTTTCCGCCTGAGTAGTTCCATCCCAGCAATAAGTGTCCGGTATTTTTCAAAAAGTTTAAATCATATCCCTGATTAGGGTCTAAATTACTGGCGGATACAGCTAAACCTAAGGCAGAGCCAACTTCTAATTTTGTTTTGGGCACGGCTGTTCCGATGCCGGCGTTGCCATTCATCACTACCACATTGCCACCGGTGAAGTAACCTGCCCAACGCTTATCGGGCGCTCCGCCCTCGACGGTGGAATAGATGCCATAGACAGAAGCGCTTGCACTGGTACTCGTGTGCTTAGAAGAAAGATAGACGCCATAAACCGATTTAGTACTCACATTGGTAGTGTTAGTTGAATGGACTCCGAATACGTCACCACTACCACTACTACTACCTGTTTTGTTGTTGATCAACTGGATGCCGTACAAACTTCCCACAGTGCCACCACCGCTGTTATTTGCATAGAAGCCATAGGCTGTTCCCGAATTACCGCCGGTGCTGTTGTCTACATAGAAACCGTATGATGTGCCGGAGTAACCACCAATACTATTTTTTACATAAACGCCATAATTTTCGTTGCCATACGTCGTATTTTCGTTGTCTAAATAAATTCCATACAGCAAGGAACTGCTCTGAGCCGTGCTTGACCGTTTATTCTTGAAATAAGCGCCATAAAATGGTTTGTTTGAGGTATTGATATTCTCCATAAACGAATACAATCCGAAAACAGTATCGGTCGATGATACGCTTTTACGCAAAAGCAGCTTGGCTTTGGCGCTTGGGTCGGCGCCGATTCCGGCATTGGCTGTTGTTGGGGTTAGCTTTGTGCCGTTTGTCGCCGGATCCCAGGCGGCGCTCTGTCCATTTGAATTAGCAGCTAACGCCACAAAAAATAAAGTTGCGAGGATTGTTTTCAGTGTTTTCATATAATTAAAATTTAGTAATATTTCATGTTAATCTAACCATCACCTAAAAGATCTCCCGCAAATATTGGAATTTAATTCCAATATTCAATAAAAAATTTGAATTATTTTCAAAAAAAGAACAAAAACAATTCAAAACTAATCTCCATTACGATTGTTAAATAAAAATCATGACAAGAATTAGCAAGACATTGAAGGAATTACGGAAATCGTATGGTTATACTCAGTTGGACTTGGCTGCAACATTGGATATAGACAACAGCACTTATGCCAAAATCGAACGGGGAACTTCCGATATTAACTTTTCAAAATTGGAACGAATTGCCAATTTTTACAAAATGTCTGTTGTCGAACTATTGGCATACCCCAATATAGTAAAAGAGGTTCATGAACCGTTAAAACCAAAAATTTCCATTGTAATTGACGTCTATTCGGATAATCAGGAAAAAACAATCATGGAGGTACTCAAAAAAATCGAAGGGATAAACATAAAAGCAAAATAACTCTTGGCATGAGGAAATTAGAAAATATTCTTGACTTTTGACAAAATTTAAATGCCAACTTCTCTTTTATTTCTTTTTTTTATTAATTTTGTAGAATAATTTCGGTGTGTAGTATTTTTAAATCAATCATTTACGAAAAGGATATAGTGTTTTTAAAATTCAAAATATATTATGAAAACAGATGCATTACTAAGCAAAAAAACTGTACTGTACTTTTTATTTTCAGTATTGACCGTATGGGGGATACAGGCGCAAACGTGCCAGAACATTGTAGGTGGCTCAAACTTCGAAGCGCTCTACGAGAGTCCTGATAATTTTAGGGGACTTGATGTTACTACTCAGATTGGACCTTCGGGAAATATAATGTCAACACCATTTAATCTTGCCACATCCGACGCAAATTTCGGAACACAAAGAGTTTATGGAGTAGTTGATAATCCGCAAGATGTGAATGCATCCTTCCCTGATATTCCTGAATCGATGATTCTTTTTAGCCGACCAACAGCAGGTGATATCCTGTTTTATTATGAAGTGGCGGGCTGTATGAGACCGGGTACTCAATATACCGTTACAGTAGAAGGATATTACATCTCGGCAGGTTGTGGAGCTGTCAATGGAGACATGAATTTACAACTTATGGCTAATCCCGCAAAAAGCGAATACATCACTACTACTGTAAATGGCGGTTGGACTCGTACTTTTCAACCCCCAACCACAAACAGATGGAGTAAGTTTAGCTATACCACTCCTGTAGAAACACTGACAGCCGGGTCAAGCGGAGTAAACCTTCGATTGGCAACGGCGACCCCGTATAATTCTTGTATAGTGGTTGGTATTACAAAAATAGAAGTAAAGGGTTGTCTTAATCCTAAACTGAAAGCTCCCAGCGGGAGCGACGTTTGTACCGGAGAACTGGCACGCTTGTCTTTTGACCGTGAATATTATGCAGATACCTACTACTGGGAAAAATCGCCGAATGGTACGAGCGGTTGGTTCCAGGTTGGCGGGAACACAAGCAGCATCATGGAAGAGATAGACGCAACCGCATGGTATAAATGTACGCTTACAATTGATGGAAAAACAGCCGTATCGGAAGTATTAAAAATAAATGCTATTAGTTGTTGTCCGTTGAGTACGGATCCGCCAATAAACTCTTCCCGAAAAATTATTTATTACGATAATTTCGGGACATTTTCGGGACCGACAAGTTACACGGATGCTTTTGGAGTTTCTGCGGGATATGATGTAAGAGAATGGCAGACACACTTGTCTTACCCCATACTGCCTCATACTGTATATTACAACGCATGGGGCACTAACCCCGCTCCCGATGGACGATATGTAGTCACCGTATTGAAAAATGATAGATTATTTCGATTAAATACCGGAGGAATTCCTGGGTACGTAGATGGATCGGGCGATCCTAACGGAGGCGTTCTTTTTATAAATTTAGCCACTAACCTTTCCCCTCTCCCTTATGCAATATACACTCGTAAGATAGAGAACCTTTGTTCAAATATTAAGCTCGATTTCGAGGTAAAGGTAGCAAATGAATCGAAAGGTTCGCCTCCGAGTGTAATGGTAAGGCTAGAGAAGGAGGACGGCACAGTGTTACCGGGGGGGCAAAGCGCGACCGTTTCTCCCGGAGTATTGACAGGTTGGCATACGGTTAAAATATCGGATGTTGTAACATCCGAAACTTCTGTCATGTTAAAAGTGTACACCACGATTAATGGTTCCGACGCCGGAGGAGATTTATTGTTGGACGATATTATCTTCCGCGTCTGTACCCCGCCTGTTGCCGAGATATTTTCTCATCTCCCTACCTTAACGAAAGATGCGGTAGTATGTGAAAGATCAACAGTCACACTTGCCACACAAGTAGGTACTTTGCTAAATAGCTATTACGGCGGCGATCCCCGGTTTTTATTTCAGGCAAGTACGAATGGAACCACATGGAATAATATTTCGGGAAAACTGACGACACCTTCCTTTCCTTGTCCCATGAGCGCATACGGGGCGTATAATAAAGTCTATTTCCGCGTAATTGCAGCGACGGATGCAGGATTGGATAAATTTATTCCGGCTATGGGAGGGAATCCGAATGCGGAAGAAAACACAAATTGTAAGACGGTTTCCATCTCCGATCCGATTACGATTACCTTGTATTGTGCATGTCCCACTCCTCCCCAAATAACTCTAACTGCCAGTAAACCCATCACAGCAGACAAGAGTATCGCATTGTGTATGGATGAAACGATTACGTTAAGTACAATACCAACCCCATCTTATCAATGCGAGGTTCTTTGGTTTGAATCCAATGTAAGACCGGGACCTACGGCAACACCTTTGCATATCGGAAATACATTTAATCTTACAGCAGCATCAGGAGGCGTAAAGACCTATTTCGTAAAAGTTCAATCCGCAGAAGAGCCGGAGATTGCCTCATGTTGGCGATTCGACAGCTTGTTCGTAAGGGTAAATCCTGTTACGATAAACGATACGCTGGAGATTTGTCTCGACAATCCGTCGGCTCCGACAGCAGCCGACAACATCTGCTTCCGGTTTCAATCAAAATATGCTGATGGTACTTTTACAGGAAGCAACCAGCCAAGCAATTTTATACCATATAGCAGCTTAACGGGTTCTGACCGTATCGGATCTGTTACGGATACCATTAAAATAGCAGCCGGCGCTATCGGCTGGAGGGAATTATGTTATCCGGGAAATCTGGTCGATGTAAAAGAAACGCCGGCAAAAGATATATTTTACCATGTATATTTGGAAGATGTGACCCGCGTACCTACACAAGGAATATTGTTGGAAAACGCAGCTATTGAAACCGCAGCTTCTACTGCTACTAATGGTAATGCCGATAATCATGACGTGAGATTACGTATGCTTCTCGATGTAACGCGAGAAATAATACTTGAATCGGTAAATCTCACTGTTAGAAAAACGAGCGCCGGTACCGCAACATTCAGGGTCACGCCTGTTCTTTACGCTGTTGGAGCCGGTAATGCTGTCGGCGCCGTAATAGCTACAGGTTGGACAGCACAAGATATATCGTACGATAACATCAAGTCGGAAGTCTCTGTTAATTTGAACAATTATGTATTACAACCAGGTAGTAGATATTACTTGGGATTTGAATTTACTACAATTCCGGAGAATTTATATTGTAGTTCGGGTGGTTTCCCTTTTGCAGATAATCTTGGAGGAGTTGCATTGCGTGGTACCGAGGCAAGACGTAATACTGCTACCACCACTCGTTATCTCATTTCCAATTTGAAATTCCTTACCCCAATGGTCGTCAATACTTGCGGTCGTTCAAAGCTTACAGTCAAGTCCGATTGTCCGTTATGCGACCTCCCTGACGCTCAAGGCGGCAAACGGGTAGAAATCACAACACCACCAACCGGAACAAAGAAAGACGGCGCCGTTGTGGTTTTATGCTCCGGAGAGAATGTTGTCTTAACTGCCAGACAATTACAATTAAATGGGACGAATGCTAACAGCCAGTTTGATATCGTGTGGTACGAAGGAAGCAAGACTTCCACTCCAACTCTGCCGAAGAATGCAGGTACCGACACTTACACCGTAAACGCATGGTCTTTAGCCAATTCGGCAGTGGCGGAAACAAAGAAATACTATCTCAAAATTCAAAACCACAACGAGCCAACCAACGAAAGTTGCTGGATATGGGATAGTATTGAAGTGAAAGTCAATCCAATACCAACGGTAACTAAACCTGAAAACCAAACTAAATGTAACGGTATAGCAACAAATGCGGTGAATTTCACAGGCAACATGGCAAGCGGAGTAACCTATAACTGGACAAACACCAACACTGCCATTGGTTTAGCTGCAAGCGGAACCGGAGATATCGCCTCATTCACAGCAACTAACGCAACAGCTGCACCAATAAGCGGTACAATAACAGTAACCCCAACGGCTAACAGTTGTCTGGGAACACCGGAATCCTTTATCATTACAGTCAACCCGACGCCAACAGTAACCCAACCGACAGACCAGACAAAATGTAACGGCACAGCAACAGACGCAGTGAATTTCACAGGCAACATTGTCAGCGGAGTAACATACGACTGGACAAACGACAATACGGCTATCGGATTAGCCGCCAGTGGAACCGGAAACATCGCCTCATTCACAGCAACCAACTCAACCAATACGCCAATAAGCGGCACAATAGAAGTAACCCCAACAATTAACAGCTGTCCAGGAACACCGGTCTCTTTTGTCATTACAGTCACTCCGACGCCAACGGTCACCAAACCTGCCAACCAGACAAAATGTAACGGCGTAGCAACAGACGCAGTAAGCTTCACTGGCAACATGGCAAGCGGAGTAACCTACAACTGGACAAACACCAATACAGCCATCGGTTTAGCTGCCAGCGGAACAGGCGATATTACCTCATTTACAGCAACTAACACAGGAAATACAGCTATAAGTGGTACAATAGAAGTCACCCCAACAGCTAACGGCTGTCCGGGAACGCCGGTCTTCTTTACCATTACAGTCAACCCAACGCCAACGGTAGACAAACCGACTGACCAGCCTGTATGTAACGGAGCTCCAACAACTGCCGTAAACTTCACAGGCAACATAGCCATCGGAGTAACATACGACTGGACAAACACCAATACGGCTATCGGATTAGCTGCCAGTGGAACCGGAAATATCGCCTCATTCACAGCAACCAACTCAACCAATACGCCAATAAGCGGCACAATAGAAGTAACCCCAACAATTAACGGCTGTTCGGGAACACCGGTCTCTTTTGTCATTACAGTCACTCCGACGCCAACGGTCACCAAACCTGCCAACCAGACAAAATGTAACGGCGTAACAACAGACGCAGTAAGCTTCACTGGCAACATGGCAAGCGGAGTAACATACAACTGGACAAACAACAATACAGCCATCGGTTTAGCTGCCAGCGGAACAGGCGATATAGCCTCATTTACAGCAACTAATACAGGAAATACAGCTATAAGCGGTATAATAGAAGTCACCCCAACAGCCAATGGCTGTCCGGGAACGCCGGTCTCCTTTACCATTACAGTCAACCCAACACCAACGGTAGACAAACCGACTGACCAGCCTGTATGTAACGGAGCTCCAACAACTGCCGTAAACTTCACTGGCAACATAGCCAGCGGAGTAACATACAACTGGACAAACAACAATACGGCTATCGGATTAGCTGCCAGTGGAGCCGGAAATATCGGTTCATTCACAGCAACCAATTCAACCAATGCGCCAATAAGCGGTACAATAGAAGTAATCCCAACGATTAACGGTTGTTCGGGCGCTCCGAAATCCTTTACCATTACAGTCAACCCTGCCCCAATGGTAGATGAATCTGCCGACCAGACAAAATGTAACGGCGCGACAACAGATGCGGTAAACTTCACAGGCAATATTGCCAGCGGAGTAACCTACAACTGGATAAACACCAATGCTGCCATTGGTTTAGCTGCAAGTGGAACAGGCGATATTGCCTCGTTCACAGCGACTAACACAGGAAATACGGCTATAACCGGTACAATCACAGTCACCCCGACATCAACCGGCTGCCCGGGCGTTCCGTCCACCTTCACCATTACAGTCAACCCGACGCCGACAGCCACCAAGCCTACCAACCAAACCAAATGTAACGGCGCGCAAACAGACGCAGTGAGTTTCGCAGGCAACATGGCAAGCGGAGTAACCTATAACTGGACAAACACCAATGCTGCCATTGGATTAGCCGCCAGCGGAACAGGAGATATCGCCTCATTCACAGCTACCAACACAACAGATGCCGCAATAAGCGGTGAAATAGAAGTAACTCCAACAGCTAACGGTTGTCCGGGAACACCAGTCTCCTTTACCATTACAGTCAACTCAACGCCAACAGTCACCAAACCTGACGACCAGACAAAATGCAACGGCGCGGCAACAGACGCAGTGAACTTCACAAGCAACATACCAAGCGGAGTAACATACGATTGGACAAACACCAATACAACCATTGGTTTAGCCGCCAGCGGAACCGGAAATATCGCCTCATTCACAGCAACCAATTCAACAGATGCCGCAATAAGCGGCACAATAGAAGTGACCCCAACAGCTAACGGCTGTCCAGGAACACCGATCTCCTTTGTCATTACAGTCACTCCGACGCCAACGGTCACCAAACCTGACGACCAAACCAAATGTAACGGCGCCACAACAGATGCCGTGAACTTCACAGGTAACACGGCAAGCGGAGTAACCTACGACTGGACAAACACCAACGCTGCCATTGGTTTAGCTATCAGCGGAACCGGAAATATCACCTCATTCACGGCGACCAACACAACAGACACGCCAATAACCGGTACAATAGAAGTCACCCCAACAGCCAACGGCTGTCCGGGAACACCGGTCTCTTTTGTCATTACAGTCACTCCAACGCCAACAATCACCAAGCCTGCCGACCAGACAAAATGTAACGGCACAGCAACAGACGCAGTAAACTTCACAGGCAACATACCAAGCGGAGTAACCTATAACTGGACAAATACCAACACCGCCATTGGTTTAGCAGCTGCCAGCGGAACCGGCGATATCGCCTCATTCACAGCAACCAACTCAACAGATGCCCCAATAACCGGTACAATAGAAGTCACCCCAACAGCTAACGGTTGTCCGGGAGCACCAGTATCCTTCACCATTACAGTCGACCCAACACCAACAGTCACCAAGCCTGACGACCAGACAAAATGTAACGGCGCCACAACAGACGCAGTGAACTTCACAGGCAACATGCCAAGCGGAGTAACATACGATTGGACAAACACCAATACAACCATCGGATTAGCTGCAAGCGGAACAGGAGATATTGCCTCATTCACGGCAACCAACTCAACAGATGCCCCAATAAGCGGTACAATAGAAATCACCCCAACAGCTAACGGTTGCCCGGGAACACCGGTCTCCTTTACCATTATGGTCGACCCAACACCAATAGTAACCAAACCTGCCGAACAAACCAAATGTAACGGCACAGCAACAGATGCCGTGAACTTCACAGGCAACATGCCAAGCGGAGTAACATACGACTGGACAAACACCAATACTGCCATTGGTTTAGCTGTCAGCGGAACCGGAAATATCTCCTCATTCACAGCAACTAACTCAACAGATACGCCAATAAGCGGCACAATAGAAGTCACCCCAACAGCTAACGGTTGTCCGGGAACACCAGTCTCTTTTGTCATTACAGTCACTCCAACGCCAACAGCCACCAAACCTGCCGAACAGACAAAATGTAACGGCACACAAACAGACGCAGTGAACTTCACAGGCAACATACCAAGCGGAGTAACATACGACTGGACAAATACCAATGCTGCTATTGGTTTAGCTGTCAGCGGAACCGGCGATATCGCCTCATTCACAGCAACCAACTCAACAGATGCCCCAATAAGCGGTACAATAGAAGTCACCCCGACGGCTAACGGTTGTCAGGGAGCGCCGGTTTCTTTTACCATTACAGTCGATCCGACGCCAACAGCCGGAATCACAAAAAATCCGAACGAAACCATATTGACTTGTACAACAGAAGATATCACCCTGACAGCCACCGGAGGAGTCACCTTTTTGTGGAGTACCAACGCAACCACCGAATCCATTACAGTTTCAACCATAGGCAACTACGAAGTGGAGATATGGGATGGAAACGGATGTACTGCTAAAGCAAACGTCGATATAACCGAAGACAAAGCCCTGCCAACAGCAAGCATCACAAACGATACCGGTACAAACCAACTGACTTGTACAACTCAAAGCATCAGCCTGACAGCCTCCGGTAACGGAACTTATTCATGGACAAACGGTAGCGGAACCGTATTAGGAACAAACGCCACACAAACAGTAGCAGTACCCGATACCTATACGGTAACTGTAACCGGCTCAAACGGATGT
>Ga0123354_10021382_pt1 | contig 10193 bp, 4 predicted proteins | sample TergutLab28metaG_2_FD_97872 | JGI IMG/M metagenome (GOLD analysis project Ga0123354, IMG submission 97872) | Labiotermes labralis P4 segment gut microbial communities from Petit-Saut dam, French Guiana - Lab288 P4 | ecosystem: Host-associated > Arthropoda: Insects > Digestive system > Gut ...
CCTCTGGGAAAAGAGATCCAAGAGCTGTCTATATTTCAATGCATTGTGGGATCCCACAATGCATTGAAATATAGACAGCTCTTGGATCTCTTTTCCCAGAGGGCCTGAAGATGACCTAATAAAGGTCGAAACATGTCGCCTTGACAATATATTATTTTTATTGTGTATAAAATAAAGTGTTGTGTTATTGACTGACACGTTGTATTTGTGGGATGGAAAACATTAAATTAAAAAAAAACATAAAAAGATTCTTTGGATTAATCATTCTAAGACAGTTGCTAACGACAGCTGTGAAAGCTCCTTATTGTTTGAAATCTGACAATGTGACATGGGTCTTCCAGAAGACTGGGATATCAGGAGAACAGACTGCTAGATGTAAATAACAACAATCCGGATAAATGCCCTAAAAGTCTCAAAAATACCGATTTGCTCAAAAAAGGATCGCCAATTCCAATTCCATTTTGACATTGATCTACTTGTCTTCCACTAACACCAATAAAGCCCGGCCCGAATTTACGAAATCTTGCCCCCCCCACCAAACAGCCCACTAATACTATGAAAATGTTTCCGGAAACGGAAAAAAAAAAGAGAGACCAATTTCTCAAGAAGGAAGTGTAAATAAGGAAGTGGTTTAAGTTGACTTCACACACGTGGGACAGGCCGCTCAGTAGACAATAGACCGGCAACACAGAATAAATGCGGAAGAACACTCTTCACACCGTTTACAGACATAATAATAATAATATTAATATTATAAATACATTTCACAATCGTAATAAAAATAATACAGAAAGGGGAAAGTTTTTTATGTATATTGGAGCGTGCATCATCTTGATAGTTGAATAAAGAGAGACCAACTTGATGTCACTTGCTTTAGTATTTCATTATTTAATGCTCAGCATGTTTCGGATGTTAATGCATCCATCTTCAGGAACTTGCGACTTATTTGTTGAGTTGTTTCATGGGTTGTATTGCTCTGGTTCGATGTGTGTTGGCGTTACGTTGTAGTTTGGCTGTGGTGGTGTGGTATCCTTATGCAGGCATCCGGATACCACACCACATCACACCAGCCAAACCACAACGTAACACCAACGTACATCGAACCAGAACAATGCAACCCATGAAATAACTGAACAAATAAGTCGCAAGCTCCTGAAGATGGATGTATTAACAACCGAAACATGTTAAGCAGTAAATAATGAAATAAAAAAGCAAGTGACATCAAGTTGGTCTCTCTTTATTCAAAAGGGGAAAGTTTATTTTACGTTTTTTGAACTGTATTTTGTGATATTCATATGTACTAAGAACCAGCAAAATGGACACTTTTTCTTTGAGGATTTTATTCAATTATAGTGTCTTCGACATGTTTCGAACATCCAGGTGTTCATCCACAGGAAGACTTGTACATGCACTTTTATGGTATTTCTTCATGCGTCCATATAAGCAGTCTGGTCGATGGCAGGATATATTTGATATTTATACATAGGAACATAAAAGAAAAATTGTACAAAACTAAAAACAGTATCAAATAGCACATCCTGACATCGACCAGACTGCTTATACGGACGCATGAAGGAAATAACATAAACCTGCATGCACAAGTCTCCCTGAGGATGAACACTTGGATGATCGAAACATGTCTAAGACGCTATAATTAAATTAAATCATTAATGAAAAAGTGTTCATTATTTGGTTCTTATTACATATGTAGGGAAGACTTATATTGACCGCAAGTTTAATATTGTTTAATCCAGTATCGATATCGAAGTAATATTACATGATGGGTGGGTGTTATGCCTCATTTGTGCTGCGTCCTTCTTCAATAAACAGCGCCATGCTAATTTCAGTCTTCAGGGTGCAAGGGTAAATTCATTTCAGTTTATCGCGCCCTATTTCTGTAAGACCCAATTTAAATCGTCCTTCAACATATGCAAAAGCTTTGCAAGTTTCCTTTTCCTTCTGTTTCCCGAACGAACTGCTGTGTTAGATACAAGTACCTTGATGGTAAACTCAGTTACAGATAAAAATTGGGAAAATTTAAAAATTGTTGACGTCTGTTTCCCTGAACATAAACCACAAGGAAATATGTCTGAAACAAAAAATTATCCATCTTAATGAATTTTGAAAAAGCAGCCTACGTCAAAAGACTAATCGATATTGAGAAAATTTGGTAAGGTAAATTAAATTTGAAATAATGAAATCAGTCAATCACGCGAAAACACGCCTCTTCCCTCTCCTCCAGGAAAAAAAATCGTCGAAATTGGTCTAGTAAGTCTTCGATATGAGAAATATTACGATAGACAATATCTCCCTATTATGCGTTTATTTTATCAGGCCATGGGAAATATATGTAAAAATGCTGAGGCGCTGTGCGTCGTGTTCAGCTCCCTAAATATAAAGGTAAAGTTAAAGTGATCCCGTTACAGGCTCGGTGTGGCCCAGAGGGTGGGTAGAAGTATAGCTCTACTCTTCCATGACCGCGGCACTAGAAGTTGGTGAGTGGTCAGCAGCACGTCACGGCCGCACTTTACCCCGGGAAAGACCCGGTACCCGTTTTACAGGAGACTGGTTGGGCCCAGGGCTGGTCTGGACGGGCGGAAATACTCGTCCCCACGGGGATTCGATCCCGGACCATCCAGTCCGTAGTCAGTCGCTAAACCGACTGAGCTACCGGGCCCACAGCTCCCTAAATATATGAGTGTCAACAAAATTCAGTCTAATTAACCTTTTGACGCCTAATGTCAACTACAGTGGTCGTAACGCACCGCTAACCTCTAAAGTTGCATTTTATATATTTATTCAACAAATATAGGTACCGAATATTTTAAACATGGTTTATACTCTCCATTTCTTTCTCTTCAAAATGCAGTTGTTTCATAATTCTAACGTATTTGGTTCCTGTGTTATTCACATTTTATATACAGGGTGTGCTAAAATTAAAAAAATAATTCCGGCGCCAAAAGGTTAATTAACAGTGAATCTTGATATTTGTACTAACAACATTCACTTTTCACTTACAAGCGGAAGTGACATTTTGTCGTCCTCATACAAAAACAAGCTCTTTTTTTTCGTTCTGATGTTTCAAAATATGTTTAGGAAACATTTTTAAGTCTTTAACAATAACCCCGCTGCATTCACTCAGACACAACAAGTGCCTAGCAAGGAGAGAGATACTTTCTGGAGTACAAAATGAGACGAAAGTTCGTGCAATTGGGAACAGCAAAGAGAAATGAACAGTTCATCTTCATAGTCATCATCGCGAGCCTCGGCTTGTTAGATCGTTCTGGCCAGTTGCCATGAATCTCAGGACGATCGTGATACATACTAAGTCATTTAGGACGTCCTTAGACCAGACGCCACAGCCCACAGTGCGTATAAAATTGAAATATTGCACGATAAAATTATTATGAATAAAAAATATTTAAAGAGTGTATATTTTGGTGCAGAGCCGCGGTAGCTCAGTCGCTATAGCGACTGACTACGGGCTAGACGGTTCGGGATCGAATCCCGGTGGAATCGAGTTTTTCCGCCCGTCCAGACCGATCCTGGAGCCCACCCAGCCTCCTGTACAATGGGTACTGAATCTTTCCCGGGGGTAGAGGCGGCCGGGGCGTAGGGCTGACCCCCCCACCCCATTTAGTGTGCCAAGGTCCTAAAAAGAGTAGAGCTATACCTCTACTCACCCTAAGGGCCTTCATGGCCTATAAAAAGGGTGAAAACCTGCTATATTTTGGTGCAAATAAATTACACATTAATGACTTCCAGTTGAAATTCAATTATTCTCAACTTCATCGCGCTAAACACGCAACAAAACAGAAATAAATAGATAAGTATAAAATATGCGGTGTTTATAAGTACATTAGGCATTAATGACTACCAAATATGTTACAATATTTATCAAGAGAATTAAATAGAAAGGGAGACAATCTACAGGGTGTTTGTCTATCCTTCTGCGTGTATATAAATGTCACAAATTAGTCACAACTGCTATATGAAGAGGCACAAAAATTTCTCTACAGTTATTCTTTTCACTTTTGACATGGTTGTTCTCAGGCATGTATGTACGTGGAACACACATTTTTTGACGAAAGTTTCCGAAACTTAGCAGACAAATTCTTTCCTCCTTTACCCAGAAAACCTGCAGGACGACTGGATACGAACTGAGCACTGACATGTGATTAGACCTTTCATTTTATTCTCTCGAGATGACTCAAGATCGTTTCTTTTCCTGTAAATTTCTGTGGGCCTTTCATCCTTCTTCAAGCAGTAGTACAGTCAACGCAGCTGGCTCAATGATTTTTGCTCCGTATCATAATAACTTATGAACACTTCCGGCCATGTAATGTCAGCTGCAGACATGAACACAAAGAATAATTATTTCCTTGGCGTATCGATCAAAATCTTCGCTGTCAGTAGGAAATCCACTGCGCAATGCCTTTGATACTGTTGCAAAGCTAGCAGCTTTTATTTCATTTATATCCATAATTGTTCGCTAACATTGAGGGAGGAACGTAGGCTGAGGGTGTTTGAGAATAGAGTCGTGAGGAGAATATTTGGGCCTACGAGGGACGAGGTAATAGGGGAGTGGAGGAAACTACATAATTAGGACCTTAATTATCTGTACTCCTCACCCAAAATTTTTCGGATGATCAAATCGTGAAGAATGAGATGGCCGGAACATGTAGCACGTATGGGGAAGAGGAGAGGTGTATACACGGTTTTGGTGGGGAAACCTGAAGGAAAGAGACCACTTGGGAGACCCAGACGTAGATGGGAGGGTGATATTAAGATGGATCTTCAGGAAGTGGGACGTGGAGGTATGGACTGGATCGAGCTGGCTTAGGATAGAGACATTTGGCGGGTATTTGTGACTGCGGTAATGAACCTTCAGGTTCCATAAAATGCGGGGAATTTCTTGATTAGCTGAAGACCTGTTAGCTTCTCAAGAAGGACTCTGCTACATGGATTGAGTGAGTGTGGAGTAAGTAAATGTTGGAAATAAAGACGGTATTGCATTATCACGTGCTGTTTCAGTCCTTTTCCAAGATTCTGTGAGGTCCGCTACTAAAAGAATTTCTGGATAAACTTTCAGATGCCAGCTGCCCGAAAGCCAAAAATGACTCACACCCCTGTCAAGACTTTCACAAATTACAGTAATAATACGTGTAAACTGATCGCCACGTTCCATCCAACACAACACTTCTTCTCAGATGCAACTCACTCTATTGCAACGGACAGGTTTCATATCAGATGGTTCATGCTCTAGGGTTCAGTATTTAGACCGATACTGAAGATTGATAGCATGTGGATGGTGTACGAGGTCATTAAAATGAACAAATTGAATTCTTGATTTCAAACTTGCGCCGTGTTCTGAATGTTGTATGTTTTTTTCTGGGTAATTTCCCGGCGTCTGAATTTTATATGTCGACGTTTCGGAACACTTTGTCTGTTTCATCTTCATAGGCAGGTAGGTATGAAGAATGTCTAGGTTGGGACATGTTGGGGTATTTATATGGGAAAAGGTTTGGCTTGAAAATAGCCTGAGCCATTGGCTCAGGCTATTTTCAAGCCAAACCTTTATATATAAATACCCCAACATATCCCAACCTAGACATTCTTCATACCTACCTGCCTATGAAAATGGAACAGACAAAGTGTTCCGAAACGTCGGCATATAAAATTCAGACCCTGGTGGAATTACCCAGAAAAAAAGCATAAAAGAAACTGAAGCTTCAATTCAGTGCGATATAATAAAATTTAAAAGAATCAGTTCAGATATTTCGCCATTTATCGTTAACCCTACACTTTTTATTCACAGTACGTGTGTGTTCAGCCTACATTATCATCCTTCTGAGCAGCTACAGCTATTTAGCTTATGTCTATACCATCAAGTTAGGCCGGATAGCTCAGTCGGTATAGCGACTAGCTACGGGCTGGGCGGTCCGCGGATCAAATCTCGGTGCGGGGCGAGATATTCCGCACCTGTCCAGACCGGCCCTGGGGTCCACCCAACCTCCTGTACAATGGGTACCGGGTCTTTCCCAGGGGTAAAGAGCGGCCAGGGCGTAACGCTGACCCATCACCCGCTTCTAGTGCCGTAGGCAAGATACAGTATAGCTGTACCTCTATTCCCCCTATGGGCCGTACGGCCTGTACAGAGCCTCAGAACCTGCACAAGGGGTGCACTTTACACTTCACTGTTTATTCATATTATCTGGTGTTTACGCGTGTTCACAAAATTTCGAAAAACCACTGTTAGCTTCGTCATGTCCCTCCGTCCGTCTGCAAGGAACAACTCGGCTCCTACTGGATGAATTTTCGTGAAATTTGATAACTGACGATTTTTTTTTCGAAAACATGTCGAGAAAATTCAAATTTAATTAAAATCTGACAAGAATTGCAGGTAATTGACATAACGATCAATACGCATTTTGAATCGTATCTCGCTCAGTTCTTCTTAGACTGACAAATGTTTCACACAAATTTTCAGAGTGAATCAAAATACACATTCTATTTTCAGGGACTTTTTTTTACGAAAATCGTATCTCTTATGACATAGTCTAATGTGGAAAAATATGTTACAGCCGGACAGGCCACAGATGACAATATGTAGCATGCGCTGTGCACGCTGGATACCTAAGGCTACAAACACACACTCAGAACATATAATACTTATTGCTTTTCCACTGCAACAGTGATTACAGGAACGCGCCTCAATGTTAAGTTATACGCACATTACCTGTCTTGGTTCCCCTATCTGTGTACGCTTTCATATTGCCCTTTACACTTACTTGCACTTTGTAACGCTGTGACCTTTTCCACGTCCATACATAATGCATACTTTCGGTTCCTATAGGAGCTTCCTTCCACATTTTCAGTTTTATTCACGCCAATACAGTGCTGTGTATTGTTATTCTATAATTCTTGTCTGTCCAGTGAAGATGTTTTATCGACCTGGTCGTGTGCCGGAAGAACGATCCGTCGTGTCTTTTTTATTGATCGTGGTTTCGGTTACACAGGTCTGAATCTCCAATAACGACGATAACAGTTTCCTGGTCATGTTCCATGGCACTGTGAGAGACACTGACCCACGTTACGTTTATTATTCAGCTGATCTTGACAGTCGGATAAGATGCAATACTGTACAAGTCAGGCATGAATAATAAATCATCAGTCACGTATCCAATACTATAAGCCTCAACCAAAAAACAAGTTTTCATTGTACAGTGTGGTATTCTCGCTCCGTTAGCCCCCCTCTCAGGCGGAAGAGTCGGACGCTCCTCCATTCAAGTCGGCCGAATACGTAACACATCAGTTAAATTCACGGCTGATTTGTTTGCGAAATTCGCCATAAGTTGCGCATCGATTCCTCATCTGACCACCGTCGTGTCTTAGCCGCATTTGGGGGTATCACGACTTGATCCACAAGGAGATGAAGAGCTGCTGGCAACACGACTTCCAAGGATGTATCGGAATACGGGCTTCAAAATATAAATCACAATAACGGCAAAATTATTACGAGAAATACGTGCCACATATTATTTCACTCTATGAGAATTAACTTTTCATTATAAGCTAGCTTCTTCTGGCTGAAGATTTTAGGTTGTCCTAATTTTCTCACTTGCACAAATAATTTGGACCATGCATCACGCAAGCCGTTGCCCGCTTATCATTGCACTATCAATGCTTCTTCTGCCGTTCTGTGATGCTAAATACATCTGAAGTCCAGGTAACCGTGCATCGTGATAAATTATATAATAAAACCAACTAGATGCACTAGTTTCTCAAATTTAGTTTTGGAATAAAACTCTACATGTTTCGGACATTTACTCTGTTCATCATCAGGAGTTTTTTAATGTACACACAGCAATGGTGTATGTCTTACAGGTTTGCTGACAGCTTGCGAGCAAAATCAGGACGGACTTCCGGCCTGATCCTGCTCGCAAGCTGTCAGCAAAACTGTATGACATATATCATTGCTGTGTGTACAGTACAGTTGGTTTTATTACATGAAGAGAATGCTAAATGCAATTACTATGATATTCAGTACAAAAACACAAGTTATTTCTGAATGAAGTAAACATATCGTGAAATATTACCAGCTAAAGAAGCAATGTAAATTTCAAACGGCAGCATATCATTACAGTCATTTTCTGCGGCACACTGGCCCAAAGCGGATCCACGCCCCCTCAATTTCGAGTTTTCCAAATCACACACAATTACAGACACGCTCAGTAGGACTCCTCTGAACGAGTGATCAGCCCGTCGCAGATGCCGCTACCTACACACGACACAACAAACACAAGAGACGAACATCCATGCCCTCAGCGGGATTAGAAGCCGCGATCCCAAAAATGAAGCGGCATTAGACCTATGCCCTAGACCGCGCGGCCATCGGGATCGGCTTGCGGTGTCTACAGTGCCTGCATATTAGACTGATGTTAGAGCAGGTTTTCAACTGGCAGCGTCGTCAAGGAGCAGACGCACTGTGTGGCAAGATGAAGATAATCCTATTTTGCGAGCACGTGGTACAAATACAGCTGTCCATGGATATGCCATGGAGATAGGGTGGAATTGGAGATATGATCCCACTCATTCTTTGTCTCACCACTAAATAGGATTAAGAGCTTCACGCCTCAGCCATCTTACCCCCCGAGAAATAGGTTGTGATAACAAACTGAATAAATTAAAGTTTTTTATTATAATACTAACAAAAGCACATGTAAATACTGTCAAATTAACAATAAAATTTCTCTACATGTTTCGGTGTAAGAATACCGAAACATGTCGGAGAAATGTGAATGTTAATTTTAAACTACTTACATGTGCATCTGTTGGTATAATAATAAACATTAATCAAAATACACGGTATGAACATAAAAATAAACTGAATGAGTTGATGGGTGGTCACCTCAGCCACTCTGGACGCTCGAGGAAGAGATACACCACTTGCTGACGTCAAGAATCTAATCACGACTCACCGAGAGTCCAGCCAGTAGGCCTGTCACTATGGTGACTGAGCTATCCCGGCTCCCTACAGCACGTGATACATATACAGCCATCTTTTGAAGTTACTTCGTAATGTGTTCCATACATGCGTCCTAAGTATACGAGTAGATACGGTGCTGAAGTGGGAAGGGTGGATCCAGACAATCAACTTTGACCAAGAAGAAAGGTGTAGGCACATTCATGAACAAGACAGACCATGTACTTGTTATGTAACGTAAAAGAACTTCCGTGTAACCATTATTGCAGTGGACAAGCAATAAGTTTTATATACTCTGAGTTTATGTATGTGGCCTTAGGTATTCAACATGAAATGCGCATGTGCCATATTGTCATTTGTGGCCTGTCTGGTTCTACCATTTTTTTCCACATTACTCATAAACGGCACGGTTTTCGATAAAAAGGTTTTCAACATAATATGTGTGTTGTGATTTTCTCTACAGATTTTGTCTGAAATATTTCTCATTAGAAGAAGAACTGAGCGAGAAATTATCATTAACGTACATTGATCTTCATGTAAAGTACGCTCTATTCTTGTCAGTTTCTAATTAAACAGTGTTCTCGATAGATTTTCGAAAAATATTCAAATATCATATTTAGTGAAAATTCGCCCAGTGCGAGCTGAGTAGTTTCATACGGAAGGACGGACAGGCAGACATACATAGAGACGAACCGACACGACGACACTAATAGTCGCTTTTCGCAATTTTGTGAACGCACCTAAGAAATTACAAAATTATGCAATCTGACAAAGAAATGGCAGCGTAAGTAGGAGGTACTTTCTCTTGAACTGCAGGCTTGTCATCTGGACCATAATATCCGGTGTCCAGCAATGCAGGTGGCGATGCACGGGTCCCTGAAAATGACTTGAAGAAATGCAGCACTGAAGTCTGGTGAGACAGAACTCTTCTTCACCTTCAGAAGCTCCTCACAGCCAGCAAGCATCCTCACAATTCCCTGTCCAGTTGTTGCTGCTCGCTGCTCGTTCCAGTCACTGTACTCAGCTCGCTGCTCGTTCCAGTCACTGTACTCAGCTCGCTGCTCGTTCCAGTCACTGTACTCAGCTCGCTGCTCGTTAGCGTCACTGTACTCAGCTCGCTGCTCGTTCCAGTCACTGTACTCAGCTCGCTGCTCGTTCCAGTCACTGTACTCAGCTCGTTGCTCGTTCCAGTCACTGTACTCAGCTC
>Ga0123354_10021383_pt1 | contig 10193 bp, 6 predicted proteins | sample TergutLab28metaG_2_FD_97872 | JGI IMG/M metagenome (GOLD analysis project Ga0123354, IMG submission 97872) | Labiotermes labralis P4 segment gut microbial communities from Petit-Saut dam, French Guiana - Lab288 P4 | ecosystem: Host-associated > Arthropoda: Insects > Digestive system > Gut ...
GGCCACCTATAGGTGTGATGATACCAGAGGCTGTGTAATGCAATTTTGACCTCCTGATGATGAGCACATGTGCTTGAAACATGTAGAGGCATGAAATAAAACTTATTGTGAAACAAATTTTGTACATCAAGTTGGTCAAATACTGATATAAATGATCTTATATATTTTGTGAGTGTGAATTGGATTGCTGCAGCTCAAGACGGGGTCAGGTTGTGGCTGTTGTAAGCACGGTTATGAACATTAGAGTTTTATAAAAGACAGAATTCCTTGACAAGTTGCGAGATGCTGTATTCCACAGCGCAAAGACATGTGCTCGACGTACACCGAAGCCACCCACTGGCATTTGCTTCATCATGGATGTTTTGTGTCAGGCTTTTGTTACTACTTTCAAGAAGAAGGCCTTTTGGATTATCACAGTCGGTGATCCTGCAGTGGATATTTTGGCTTCATTAGAACAGAAGCAGTGATAGTGTGCCAGTAGCCAGCTGTCAACACAAACGTGCCTCCATCTTGAAATGTCAACCTGTCACTCCAAATGATCACCGTACCTTTGTGAAGTTGTTCCCAAACATTCGAATGGGCTGTGTCTTGTCGCAGTGTTGCTGTCTGCTCCCATCTCTTCTCCTTTCGAACGCCACTGCCTTTAATTACAATTCCTTTCTTGCTCAGACAGGGCATCCGAATTGCGAGTATTTCGAAATGCTTTGGCAATACCAAACTCTGTCACTGTGGACGTGAATGAAAAGAAACGCTCTGACATCTGTGTGTCCCAGGACAAAAGAAAGACCTTATGCAGACCGTCGTTGGTCTTACAGAGTCTATGTCATTATAGAAGAGCATGCTTATGGTGTACTCTATACAAACGCTTTAATAAATTAGGGAACACCAGAAATAGTAATAAACCCTGCAAATATTATCTATAAAGTTCTGGTTAAGGAATCGTGTCCCAGTGCAGAGATGTGGAACCAAACCAGTTACAGACCTACGCTCCTGAAAACAATAACTTCTTGTTCGTTATTACACAGGCCTACTAGATGAAATGTCCACAGATTTTTTAAAGATCAGGTAAAGCGTGGCCTTAATTTTTACGACAGAAAAGCAATTGGGAGGGCTATAACTAACTAACTAACTAACTCAACAGTGCAGAGTACTTCCTGAGAACAAACAGGTTCTCAGACAGTCAATACATTTCTAGCATTTTATGGAACACGGAAGTTCATTACCGCATCCATAACAGCCCGCCACTTGTCCCTATCCTGAGACAGAACAATCTAGTCCAGGCCTACCCATCGCACTCCCTGAAGACAAATATAAAGGTGAAAAGGTAAAGTGTTACCATTACAGGCCCGTTATGGCCCAGAGGGTGGGTAGAGGTATAGCTCTACTCTTCCATGACCGCGGCACCCATTGTACAGGAGGCTGGGTGGGCTCCAGGGTCGGCCTGGACGGGCGGCAAATCTCGTCCCCAACGGGATCTTGAAGATAAATATGACTCATTGAATTCACGTCATTCATTCATAGAAATCTATTAAAATATACGAGCGTTTGAGTAAAATCTTCATCGTAGTGAAATCTCAGATCTCCTAACATGACTTTAGACGGCTGTCTCCAATATCTTCAGACATATTCAGCAGTAATATAACGCACTCGTTGTGTTTGCAGTAGTATTCTCTGTAGCCCACGTTATAAATACAGAGGAACATCAAGGTTATTTTACGTGGGAGAGATTACACAAAAACCAGGTCGTTTTTATCTTCCACATACTCAAAGTCTTTCAGTACATAGGGTAACAGCAGTAGGACACAATGTGTGTCCTACTGCTATTTTAAAAGAAAGACATGTTAATATACATAACACATTATAGGTCTACACTATTACACTTAGGGAACAATTAACCTTTTCGTCATTGAGGTGGTAAAAAGGTAAAGGTAAAACAGTTCCATTACAGGCCTGGACAGACCCAGAGGGTTCCAGGAAGTTAAGGTTCCTAGATTTTGTGACAACGGCACAAGGATTGTGGTAGGTTGTCAGCCTTACGCACCGGCCCCCTTTACCCCCAAGAAATACTCCTGGTACTCATTTCTGTTAGAGGCTGAGTCGACCCCAGGGTCATAGTGCGATTGGAAGAATTTTATTTCAATGAAAAATCCATTGACACCAGCTGGGATCGAACCAGCGACCTTCCGATTTGTAGCACAGCACCTTAACCACTGTGCTACCGCGATCCCCATTGAGGTGGTAGGAACAATAAATTGAGACCAAATTTACTGAAGATAAATGAAATTTTTGCGAAAGAAATTAGAACTCTTCCAGGCATTTTTTGAAGTAAGAAAATGTAAAATTTTGACGTGTCCTTCAAGATTCTGAAGATACACATACTAACAAGATGTAGATGGTGGGTTTCTCTAAATTGTCGGTAATCTCTCACTGAGCTGAATGAAGCACAAGACTGTAATCTAATATTTAACTGCAGTGGAAACACATAATATCTTACTTTTATATTTAGTTCTAAAATTGTAATAATTTCGTTGCTAATTAAGCATAAGTTATTAATGCAATTTATTTTGAGAAAGTAAATTTTATCTTTCTGAATAAACCGTTTCAACCTCTGAATTTTATTCGTAAGAACAGAGCAAAGAATGTCTTTCTTGAAAATCAGATACAACACACAATACACACACACACACACACACACACACACATACGTGCACACACATACATATGCGCACACACACACACACCACACAGACACACACGCGCGCACACACGCACACACACACACACCACACAGACACACACACCACACACACACGCACACACACACACATATGCACACACACACACATACGCACACACACACACACACATACGCGCGCACACACACACACATGAAAACAGTATCAAGTTTTATAATTTTGCTCATCTCTCCTCAAATATTAATTGAAAGACCGTTCAGCATATAATTTTCCAGTGTCCACAAGAACACTGAAATAACATTTTTGAAAGGTTATTATCTATTCTATATCCTAGAAGAATGCAATGTTGCAAATTGCTCTCGTCTGAATTTTAACACTGTTTAGTGTTGTTGAAACGTACAGATTTATCAGAGAAACATGCCGCCTCATCAACGCGGTTGATTCATCTACCCTGATGACAGAAATCCAAGATTCTCCGAAACGTTTTTAAATTCCCACCGAATTACATGATAATACAACCCAGAAAACAAAAGTCTTCCTCGTCACCGCCTTGCTATCCCATGCGGAAATACAAAAACACACGTTTGCCCTTTCCAGCACCTTGTCTAGAACCCTACGTTTCCATGTCTTTCACCAACAGTGATACTGTCTTCTTGTATCGCACCTTTCACTTGTTCATCAAATTTGTTACAAGTCATCTTTCATGACAGTTTAAAATAATAAGCATCAGGTACCCAGAGAGGACAATTCTGCGAAAAGAATCCTCATCTTCGAAAAATGCATTTGGGTCAGGATGATGGAAAGAGATGTCGCTAATACTGCACGCAGCGGGAGGCCGTGTCACCGGTCCCAAGTTACCACTTTCACGTGGCGTTTATATGGTATTACCAGACCGTTAATATTACCAGTGGCGGATTCAGGTTTATGTGTTTTAAGTACCAATGTGTCGTACTAGCTCAGTCAGAACAGCGAACGGCTACGGGATGTACGACCGGTTTCGGATATCCGGCAGGGACAGAGGTCTTTTTTTGGCCATGATTCCGGACTGGCTCTGAATTCCACCCAGACTGGTATTTAATGAGATTTTTGGGTTCCTTTCTTTGGGGTTAAACAACCGGGGCGTGATGCTGTAGCTTCACTACCATCTAATGACAACATGAAGAACGCTCGGAGCTATAGTTCTATTCATACATACGCCCTATTGCATGACAATAAAGCACGAAGATATCTTTAGGCCTACCTTTCTCCTTATTCTTTTAATACAGAACGAATTTTTTATTCTATTTTGTAGATTAGACCTTTGCTTCCTGAAGACTACTGGAGCACAGAAACGAAACTAATGCATTTTATCATATTTTTACATAATAAATCACTAAAAGTGACAATGATAACATTCCTGGCTAAGGAAAAGAACGTGATGACTCAGAACTGATGATTTTAGAGGAAAATAAAATTTATTATTTGATAATTTCACTATAATCTTCTGTTCCATATTCTGGTATTTGAAAGTTATAATCTTGGCCCGAAGGTTGTCTGATTTGACACAAGTTTTGTAGATTTTCGGTAGTCCCACAAGGAAAAAGCTGGGCGACACTATCAAAGAGGCAGCTCGTCTGTTCATGTCCTCCTTCTCCTCTTCATTAACGTTTTGTTTAATATCCTTCTCCTCTTCCTGTTCCTTCTCCTCTTCTTTAATTTTCCTCTTCTACTTCTTAAACCCCTGTCCCATTCATTTTCGTGCAGTCAGGTAATACGTTCCTTAATCACGACAAACGCCACAGTTATTTTGTCCTCTCCTCGATTGTGGGTGGAATCTTTTCTCACTGTCCGTGTCAACTTTCTTCTTTGTGCCTGATTGCAGGTGAATATCCAGAGCTGTGACGAAATCAGAACTCGACTTTTACCAGTGATCGATCAAGCTGTGTTTCCAAGCTACAAGAGATCTGGATTATTTTCGCGTTCTTTGTTGTTTGCATGATGAAAGGACATCACCCTTCAGTCCACAGTGACAATAGCGCAGAGCAATCTGGTCAGTCTGCAGAAATATGCAACCGCCTTGAACGGACCTGTGGGAGCACTCAGTCACCTTCAGCAGGAAATATACGTCAAGAAAACTTCGCTCTAATTCCATTTTGCTTTAAAAATGTCTATACTATAGCTACTACTAGACACCAATACTGTCTATAGCAGTTCTTGGGCCTATTATTTCTTATTCTTCCTTCACCAAAATTGAGTTTATGAAAGGAACTGCTGTTTTCAAAATGTAAAACAGGTCTTCCCATAATCCCAGCAATACCCAGGCCACTCAGATCGTTTCACTTAGCATTTTTCAGTAAACCCTTGTCTTTGTCGACTCGCCAGGAACTGGACGGTCCGGGGATCGAATCGTGGTAAGGGCGAGATTTTCCGCACCCGTCCAGAACAGCCCTGGGTCCTACTCCCTCTTATACAATGGGAACTGGATCGCTGTCCTGGGGATAAAGCGGCTGGGGCGTGGAGTTGACCACCCACCCCATCTAGAAAGAAAGAGTAAAGCTATACCTCTACTCCCCCTCTGGGTCTTCATGGCTTGTTCTTGGGTGAGATTTACCTTTAGCTTTACCTTCACCATGTCTTTGTATTCTGTCTGTCTCTTCCTCAGTTTTGCCACATTAATTCCACATTACTTCATAACTATTATTATTATTATTATTACTAACTGCGATTGAGTTGTCACTCTGTGGCAGTAGTCCTTGCACTTGTACAGACAAAACAAATAAGAGTAGATATACATAAACGAAACAATACAAAAACACAGCACAAAAAATATAAACACAGTAAATACAAGTACACATATTTCCAAAACACCGACACATTACGAAACCCACACATACACACACCCACATATTACACAACAAGTTAAAACAGTACATGACACACCCAAATGAGATAGTCACAATATAATCAACTACCCTCAGTATAAAGTCGCCCTAATGTACATGGTACATTTATCCCCAAGATTCACTGTAACTCACTTCACTTCAAAATAAAATCACTTTACATAAATCACGTCAGTTCACTCCACATCACTACACTTCACATCACTTCACTTATTTACACTCAGTCCCCACTTGAATTCCCTTGATTGTAACTACATTCTTAACCCTCTTTCTAAAAGTGTTTAGTTGACTAGGGAAAGACGTTAGTAAGCCTGCAGGTAACTGGTTCCAGGTTTTAATGTTCCTATTTAAGAAAGAATATAAATTAGCAGGTTCTTAACTCAGACCTTTGCCCCCAAACAGATTATCCTGCCTGAGGTTTTTAAACATTCCTTATTTCACCCAGGCAAATTATTTGACAGTATACTACTTCGAAATTAGATAAGACGGCCGTATTCCCCATCCCTACTGATTTGTCACTTACAGTCATCCTGAAGTGAAGTAACAGAAAAAGCCTCCATAAGTAACCAACGAACTTGAAGTCCTTTATGACATTTAATTTTTTTCCCCCGAAGGGAAGGGGAGTGCCTAGCCGACGGTTTGGACTAGCAAGGAACTCTGCTTCGATTCCTGATGGAGGCAAGCAAATTTTATTTGCTCTGAAACGTCCAGACTGGCCCTGGATTCCACTGAGCTATATATACAGTAGTTTTCGCAAAAAACGGCCGGGATATGAAGCTGACCACTCGCATCCATCTGGTCATGAGGTTAAGAAAGAGTGGAAGTATATTTCCATTTCACTCTGCGCCTCCACGACTCGCAAAAAGACATATTTTCTTCAATTTTCTTCACTCAGTCCCAAGTTTTCTATTTCGTCTTGAAGCAGGTGACACGTCTAGGATTATGTCTTTGTTGCATTCTAATTTACTGCTGCTTAAAATTATGGCTGGCCAATATGCAGACCACAGGGAAGTATTTGCGACCTTCTTACACCTGAATAGTTTCAGGAATGAAATTTAACAAACGTAACAGATCTACAGAAAGTAATGTGGCAAGTTTAATAACAAAGTAATTTTTTATTTTGTAGAATAACCAACCAATGCACAACTGTGCGTTGTGCATTGGTTGGTTATTTCACAAAATGTTTAAAAAATGTTAAAAAATAACAAAATAAATATTTAGAAACAACAACTCTTCGCTTTTAAGACAGCACGCAATAAAACCCATCTTGTTTGTGTTTTACCCAGTTCTGTATGCCCCATACGGCCCACTACCTTGCCACGCAACCGTACTTTTAGGGTAACTTTTTCATTTAGCGCAACAGCCCTCAGTGGGCCATGGCCTCCTCATTCACGAGGTTTCCAGATCACATACAACGAAACACCGAAGTCGGTAGGACTCCTCTGGGCAAGTGATCAGCTCGTCGCAGAGACCTCTACCTGACAACACACAACACTCACACCCGGTTGGATTCGAACCCACAATCTCAGCAGGCGAGCGACCGCAGGCCTATGCCTTGACCGCGCGGCCATTGGGACAGGCTTAGGGTAACTTACTGTTTGTAAATAACGGCCTTCTAGTTAATTCGCCCCCCTCCCTCCTTCCTCTTCGTCTATGTACACACCAGTGCGTCCCTCAGGCGAGCCAGAAACTGAAGATTAGCAAAGTAAGGTTCTCAGTGTGACTACAAACCGAATACCGCAGCAGAAACTGGGAAAATAAACAGCGGAGAGAAGAATACTGGGACGATTGGAGAAGAGCTGGGAGACACAAACTGCATTACAGGGGACTAAACTGCAGTCAGATTCTTATTAATCTGTCCTGCAGGCTGAAGATTGTCGTCTTCGCGGATGTGACGCCGTGTAGACTGGTAGAATTCTACCGACCTTGCGTGGAAACGTACCGCTGCCACTTCTGACCCACAAGTGAATGCAGCAAACACCTTCAACCTCAAGCGTGATTTCAAGCTTCCGCCACGTAGTAGATTAGAACTGCGCTCTTCTGGATCATTATGCAGCGAATGTGGTAATTTCTTAGCGACGTTTCGGTACTACCTATTGTTCCATCTTCAAGTGTCAAGAATCCAAAAAAAATCCCTTGAATTGACCCTTGAAGATGGGACCGATAAGTAGCCCCGAAATATTGGTAGGGTATTACCAATAGACGCTGCGAAACAACTCAGAAGAGCGCAGGTCTCACCTGAAACTTCACTTTTTTTTTTTACTTTTTTCTGAAAGTATATCCAAGTAGTGATATAAATTAATAGGTTACCAGTATGCAGTTTGTACTCAATTGCACTAATTAGGCCTACCCAGTGACATTAATTTCCCACGAGGGGAATCATTTATGTTGATAAAGAATACATACATCAAAAGCAGATGGTAACTTTTTATTACCTTTTCTGAACCGTGCATCGTGATATACATATGTAAGTAGAACCAACAAGATAAAAACTTTTCTCTTCAGTGATTCAATTCAACTATATATTTTCTTCGCCATGTTTCGAACAACTAAGTGTTCATCAGCTGGAACACTGTACTAGACTGCTTATATAATTGCATGACAAAATACCGTAAAGCTGCATGTGCAAGTCTTCCTGATGAAGAACACTTAGTTGTTCGAAACATGTCGAAGACAATATAGTTGAATGAAATCATTAATGAAAAATTGTGCATTCTGTTGGTTCTTCTAATATAAGGTGGGTAATGCAATGTACGTTCTGCCATAAGTGAAAAATAAGAGACTGAAGAGGGGTCGAGGCAGATATATATAGACATATATATATATATATAGACATATATATATATATATATATATTACTCAAGCAATAAGCACTGATACCTCTACATTTCATTGAATATCCTAAGCCAATAATTAAATTTTATGTTATTTTTTATTACAGGTGTAACTGCTGGAATGAATCTTGTAATGCAGACGCAGTGTGTTTTCTAAAGTGTACTAATTACATTTTTTGGTAAGGTTTACGTGAAATTCAAGCATCCTACCATCAAGCACATTTTTCTCATATTACACGGTTAGGATTCTATTCAGAAGCACGCACGCACGCACGCACACACGCACACACACAACCCACGGATATTAAGAGATGAGCGTGTTGCTAACGCAAGTATATTGTCTAATAAAAGTGGTAATATGGCAAACTTTAATGAACCACAAACATGTTCCTTGGGGTACAAGAGCCTTGGGCGCCCAAAACAGAAACAAAACACGAAATATGTGGAAACAATTAAATTTTCCACACGGATCAAGAAACAATGTAACTTCACAGAAGATATTACAATAAAAAAAATTGCATTCGCATACATTTAGCGAGTGGGGTCGTGGGAGACCCCAGAAATAATATCTGACCTACCACAAGACTAGTCCTTGGGGCCAAGCAGCGAGACGGCCGCTGTCTGCAATGAACCTCTACGTTGCTTTGAGTTACGGCCGAAGCCTTTGTCTTGCAAATAAACACAATTTTTCTTCTTCTTATGTTCTTATATTCCCCTTTATTCTCTACTCCTTTTCCAGTCTAACATCTTAGACTGGTGTCGAACGTGCAAGTGAACAGGTCACGGTAATTATTTTATAAGCAGCATTGAGAAGCAAATAGGCCCAACTCATTCTGCAGGTCTGGCTGAGTGTAATAGCTTACTGCCTTTACTTCAGAGTAAATCAAATGACAGTTGCTATGTAGAATGGTATGTGTATGTGTGAGCGTAAGTTGTAGAAGGAGTTACTTGCAAATGTCCACGTTAAAGAAATATTATCCATAGTTGGCACAAGGGTACAGACACATTTAAAATGAGTTTTACTGCAGATTTCTTCGTTCATGAAGTTATGTTGATTCGTCACTGTGGATCATTTTTCCTTGTCTCCTCTAAGAACATAAAATTAAGATATTAATTTTGTCTGGTATTTTGTGTGTGTGATGAAAGATTGGTATCTTTCTGTGATGGCAGAAAGTAGATTGAATCTAATTTAAAAGGCATGTGATAAGGAGAAGATTTACGCCTGACAGAAAGTAAAAGGAGAATGAGAAAAATACGTTCTACGAAGCTTCATAAAATGTATTACTCTCTTAGTAGGCTTAAGTAAAGTTGCATATATCAAAGTGTGTACGATGAGCTGGTCGTGTAACAAGAACTCTTCGACGCAAGTAAAAATATTCCTGCTACTTGCGCGGGAGTATCGGTTTCTCCTTTTAGTCCCGAAACTGACAACCTGCCTTAGATTTTGCATGGCTTTTCTCAGTCGCTCTAGGCAAATACCGTTATAAATATGCAAGGTGCCACATAAAAATAAACGGTTACACTTGTTGATAGTTGAGCTACACATTTCTCAACGTCATTGCATTTTATTAAAATATAACCAACTAATTGCACCAATATGTGATACTAAAATCTTATTTACACATTAAAACACGTCACTTTGTTAAAATAATTCCTACAAATCCTACATGTTTCAGTCTGTCAAGACCATCTTCAGGGAGTTTTGTTTTGCCTTATTTTGAAGTTGCTAATGCTTGTATGCTTAATATATATGGTACTGCAGCAGCATGTCTGTAATCAATATA
>Ga0123354_10021385_pt1 | contig 10192 bp, 6 predicted proteins | sample TergutLab28metaG_2_FD_97872 | JGI IMG/M metagenome (GOLD analysis project Ga0123354, IMG submission 97872) | Labiotermes labralis P4 segment gut microbial communities from Petit-Saut dam, French Guiana - Lab288 P4 | ecosystem: Host-associated > Arthropoda: Insects > Digestive system > Gut ...
AAGTCCACAAAACGGGTCAAAATAAGTCCGAAAAGCAGCTTTACAAGGTAGTTTTCGGTCATTTTTGGCCTTGTAGACATGGGTTTCTCTAGTGCTTCAGACTTTTTGAGCATCCTGTTAAAGGGAGGGGCCGTGTTCCGGTATGCGGGTCGGGTTGATCTTTTATTCGAGGCCGGTATATACTCAGAAAATGATCAGGCTATTTTTGGCGGCGGCTCGCTTGGATCAAGTCGGGCCGTTTTTGTTGGGCGCTCTGGCGTTTGTCGGCGCCTTCTCCAGGGGTGGGGCTAATACTGTCTATAGCCTCATGATCCTGTGGGGGTTGATTCTGTGGGTTTTGGCTGCCCTGAATCGACGCTCCCCGCACGTGGGCTGGCCGCCTTTGCCGCCAGCCCGGTGGATGGTCGGCTTGGCTGTTTTTGCCCTGACGTGGCTGGTGGCTGCCCTGGCCGGGGATCACCCGGTTGCCGGCTTGAAGGCTCTGGCCTCACAGCTTTATCCCTTGGTTCTGCCCTTCCTGGTCTGGCCGATCTTCAGTCGGCGGCCGGATTTTCCAGCCCAACTCCGCTTCCTGTGGGGCTTGGGTCTTGTTGTTGCGGCTGCTCTGACCTTCCGGGAAGGCGGCTATCAACTGGTCTGCCTGCGGGCCAAAGCCTACCTGGGAACCATTGAGCTTGGCTCGATTTTGGGTCAGTTGATACCCCTCATGGTTGCCGCGCTCCTCTATGCCCTCTCGGTGGGACGTCGCAGGGAAACGGCCTTTTTCGCCCTGGCCTTGGTTGCCGCCGGCCTGGCGCTGACCCAAAACTGTTCCCGGCAAACGCTTCTGGCTGCGCCAGCCATCAGCCTGCTGATGTTCTGGGCCTATTGGCGCCATTTCAATGGCAAGCCTTGGCGGCGGTTCCTGATCCTGATCCCGGTTCTTACGCTAGCCCTGGTCACCATCCTGCCCCTGACCGTCGGCGGCGACCAGCGTTTCCTGAACACCCTGAAGCTTGAGTTCGGAGCCGGTTCAGAGCCAGCCTCCGTAATCCTCAGCGAATCTGAAACCCTTCGGGTAGACATGTGGCGCCTCGGCTGGAAAACCTTCATGCAGCATCCGCTCCTGGGCCGGGGGCTGGGTGACAGCTTCGATCTGGCGCTTCAATCCGGGGAAGTGGAAACCGTCCTCCACACCCATCATGTATTCATTAATGTTCTGGCCGAAACCGGGCTCCTGGGCTTCTTAGGCTTTCTGGCTTTGCATCTGGCTCCCTTGAGCCTCCTCTGGCCTCATCGCCGCAGCCGGGATCCGGAGACTTTCTTCTGGGTCTGGGCGGCCCTGGCTGTGAACCTGCAATTAGTCCTCAATGGCCTCACTGACCAGGTTTTCGGCATCAAGACCATAATGTACATCCACTGGATCGTCATGGCTGCCGCACTCTGGCAAACGCAGCGGCCCCAGAAGAATATGCCGGAATGAAGCCAGAGCCGCCACCGGTTCTGGTCGGACAAAAAATTAAAATTCGCCTGTGTCCGTTTTTCCTGAGTGCAGGTTCAGCCCACGTTCGCAGCGTACTGTTTCATGCCGTATGGTTCTGAAAAGGATATCGTCATTATGCTCCAGATTCTCCCGCGAACGCAGGGGGTGATGAATATGACAGCCAAGGGCGGCGAAATGGAGATTCCGGCGGCGCATGCCAGCATTGTACAGCCTCACCGCCAGTTCGCTATCTTCGCGCCCCCATCCTATGAAGTCCTCGTTGAAGCCGTTGACCCGGAAGAAATCAGCGCGCCACAGAGCGAAATTGCACGTACGTATCCCTCGCATCCCTTTATTTGGCCTGCCGAGCAGCCGCGAAAGGAGATGACAACGGATGAGGTTTTTGCGGTTGCCGATTCCTGGCCTGAAAAACGAAGGCCAGAAGGCATTGGCGCGCATAGCCTCGGCGCTGACTTTTTCATCGAGGAGGACTCGGGAACCCTGCACGAAAAAACCGGGTTTGGCGGCCGTTTCGTGGTCGGCGATAAATTCTGGGTGGAGGAGGATGTCGTCGTCGATGATGACTACGTAGTCCCCAGTTGACGCCGCCAGGCAGAGATTACGCATGCGTGCGGGGCGGCAACCTTGATGTGCCTCCCAGCAATGACGGATATTCAACCCTCTTTCTACGGCTTCACGGATGACCTTGGCCGTCTCCGGCCCGGAGCCATCGTCCCCGATCAGCAGTTCGTCCGGGCGGCGCGTCTGCCTTTCCACGCTACGGAGCACCGTCGCCAGGGCGTCTGGCCTTTCATAGGTGGACATCAACAGGCTTATCTTCATACCTTCATGCTCTCGCCGGAAGCACCGTAACAGTAAAATACGCCACCGAGTGACGCGCCTGTAGTTTTCCCTGAGTACGCTCAAACGCGAAACGTACCAGTGCGTACTGACTCACTCCCATGCTCTTTCAAGCATAAATTCAAACATCTCCGTGTCGCTTTGGAATTCTTCCCAGACGGGCTTGCCAACAAATTCGATGGCGCAATAGCGCTGCCTGGCAAGCTCAAAGACATACAGCTCTTCGTCACGTTGTCCGAAGTAGACGAAGTGATCGTCAAACAAGTCACGAAGATCCGAATTGGCTTCAAAAATCGTCTCCCTGAAAAGGGCATGTTTCTCAAGAGGCCATATGGTCAAGCCGTTAAAAATAACGCCATTCGCATGACGAAGCACTTCCTTGTAGGCTGAAGGCAATGCGAGTCCAAATTCTCTGGCAAATCGTTGATCCGCAGTGGTGATTTCATCTTCTGTGCATGCACGCGGACGGTTAGCCTCGTTTAGGGACTGTGTCATGTTCTCGACGAACTCAGCGATGCCCATTTAGAGTCTCCAGAAATTCAACGTTCGGAACAGGCTCTGACACGTAACCTTTCGCAATGTCAGGATAAACAATTGTGTCTGCAGGCGGCATGGGCAGAGCCACTTCGCCCGCTTCTCCGTACTTCATCAGTTCGATTCGCCGCTCGCCAGGATTGTAGTAGCCATGGATGGCGCGATGCTCGATATCGTCCCTGATGAGAATCAGATTGTCATATGCATTCGTGCCCCCATCATCCAAGGGAACGCGATGATGCACGTGATAGCCTGTAGGGCCCTTTCCTGTCTTAACCATATCAGTAATTTCTGCCTTCGAAATGCCTGCGGCCTTGAGTTCGAAAGCGTGTTTGATGCCAATTTCCTTGATCCATCTCTTGCGAACCGCAGCAAACTCTCTTTCACGCTCATATTGGTACTGTTGACGGTCGAGTTTGCGCTCATAGTTGACGCGCTGGATTGTGAAGCCATGCAAGATGCGCACACCTCTCGGGTGATAAACAAGAGCCGCCGAACCTGTTCCGTTTTGGATACGTTCCTCATACCAGCTCAGCAGTTTTTCGTTGGCGTCTGCGATAAAGCTGGGATCATCACGCTTGGTTTTGAACAGATAGCCCAGGAAGCGGCGAAGGTTTATGCGTAACTTGTTTTCACGAAGCAGGCGGAGAATCTCTGACATCCCAAGTTTCAGCAGTTCGGCGAGTTCCGCAGCAGTGCGCGGGTACGATATGAAATGCATCACGCCTCCCACATCACGCGAGAGCCTCGGTCAGCCGCGCGCACAGCAGGGTCAATTCGCCGCCCTGTCGTTCCGTCAGTACGCTCACCTCAGCTTCGGCCGCGCGCAGTTCATCAACATGCAAAGGCACTTCGTTCGGACCAAGGTCGATCCACCAGCGCCAGACAATATCGCGGTTGCAGCGCACAACCCAGGAATCGGTATCCAGATTTGTGTCGACATTAGTGATTGCTATCAGCCGCCGCACTGCGCGGGCGCGCGGTAACAATGCTTTCCAGCGCGGAATGTCGGAAGCGGCAAGCATCGCATCAAGTTCGGATCGTGCGGTTTTTGCCTGTTCTGGATGTTTAACAAAACGTAGCGGATCGATGCCGAACGGCAATATCGCCTCGTGCCAGCTATCTGACGGTGGTAGCGTATTGGCGACACGATGTATTGCTTCATTCAGGCTTTCACCTTGAATGACAAGTTCGTCAAGCCAGTCTGCGAGTCCGGTGCTGTTGTCAAGCGCCCGCTTACAAAATTCCGTTAACACGGAACCTGCTTTGAGTGGGTCGAGTTCGATTTCCTCAAGCTTTATTTCCAAGTCTGAACAGAACTTTGCATTGACGACAGTCGTTCCCGGCAGTGATGACAACTTATCCAGAATGTCCTGTCCAGAATGTCCAACCATCAGACCTTCTCTACTGTCAGCAACAAGGTCGTTTTCGATAGCTGTTTGCAGCCGATCAGCAAACGTTGAGGGCCTTCCCACACCATTGGCAGCCATCTGTTCAATCAGATTGTCATAACGCAATGGTTTTGGAACGACCTTGACGATTTCACAGACCCAGGTATTCGGAGCACAAAGAAGTTCAACAAAAGAGACGCAGGCGTCAGAACAACGGGAACGGGTACCATCTGCTTCTATCTTCGTCGGTGCCGCGTCAAGCGCATTCTGAAGCAGTTCCGGCAACGGCATTGCATTTAAGTCCATCAGTTTTTCTTCGGATGGGAGGATCAACAGCCATCCCGGTTCTTCGATCCACTGATTGCGCAATTGCAGGAAGGCCGTAGGAGGTAGAGAAGGATCTTCAACAGGGTTGCTCACCGTCAATACGAGCTTCTGTTTACGGATGACAGGCCCTTCAGCCATGGTTGCCAATGCGGCATTCCAGAGCAGGCTGTATACGGCAAGCGTATTCCCGGAGAGAACAGAGCGAGCCTTCTCCGGTGTCAGAGAGTAGTCGAGTGGCTCAATCATCGGATGCGCGAGTGAACGCGAATTACTCATCAGTCATCTCCCCGGGTTGTCCCTCTGCATCCTTCCATTCAAGGCGATCGAGTGTTGCGGTCTGTACTGTGCCTTCGTAAAGGTCTTGCAGTGCATCATAGGTTTCCTTTGGTGGCATGTTCAACTCACGATAGGCGAGTGCCATAAAGCGTGCTGTGTTGATGGCGGGATACGATGAACACTGCTCAAATTGACCAAACCACGAAGCATTCACTGTCGTCTGCGGATGGTGTAGCAAATTCTCCAACTTCCGCAGCATGAGAGACATGTCTTCGTCTGATGATCGCTCCGTCACGGTTCCAGCGCCTTGCAAAACGCGATTAGCGAGCCACGCGGTAAGCGTGCTGCCATCGGTAACTGGAATCGATACATGAATGCGCTGATGTGAAGGGCGTTGCGCAACCTGATTGACGAGGTCGAGGATGCCGAGCTGGACACGCCCAATGCCTGCGGAGAACCCCGTTCCCTCAGATATTCCCAGCCTCTTGGGGTAGAGCGTCGATATCAGTTGGTCGAGGAAGCTGCGTGCAAGTGCGCTCTTGACGAGTCCTGCGTCCAGCCCATCTGATGCTTCGTGCATGGCGCGCTGGATTTCATCTCTCTCAAGACGATAGAACCGCATACGCTTGACAACAGGCTTGGCTCTAGCGCCTGTTGGCATTTGACCGCATATCTGGCGCTCGCCAAGAACGCGCAAAATGTGCCAGGCGATTACCTCACCTTCCGGATCGGGATCGGTCGCAAGATAGAGACTTTCCATGCCGTTCCAAAGTTGCTTGAGGCGGTTAAGCGCCTCCTCTCCCTTTGTCGTCACGGGCGCCCAAACCGGCTCAGTAGCCTGCGTGATATCCCACTGATCGGGGTCGGCGAGTTTGGCAATGTGCCCGAAGGTTTCAACAACGTCCCATTCCATTGAACCACCCAGCGCAGCATGGATTGTTTCGCGCTTGTTCGGGGACTCAATCACGACCACATGCCGCGAATTCAACCGTGTGCCCTGCTGGACAACTGCATGCCACAGGAAATCGCTCGGTTTACGCAGATTTTTGTCAGACAACCCATGTGCGTAGTCCACCGCCTGTTGAGTCATAGCAACAATGAACATATCCTTGGCGCGAGACACAGCAACGTTAATCAGGTTTGTTCCTTTGTCATAGAACTGTTTTTCCGAGGGCTGCGTTGTTTCAACCATGGAGAAAATGACGACATGCCGTTCCGCCCCCTGGAGCGAGTGCACCGTATCAATCACCATCCGGTTGTAAAGTGCTTTCTCATCTGGGCGACTTACACCATATTTCCCCGCAACTGCATCAATCAGCAGCTTCTTTTGCCCCTTGAACGGAGTCACGATCGCGACGATGTCGGAGATATCCTTCTTACCGAAGTAATGCAGCAAACTCGACTCGTTCTCTTTGATCCAACGTGCTATGCATTTAGCTTCATTAAAATTGCAACGCGAACCGCCTGGTTTTTTTGTATCGCCCACTGGGTCGACGACAAGGTAGCCAAGAGGCTCGAATTCTCGCCAGCGCTTCTCTTTCTCCGGCATCGGCCTGACAACCTGAAGAGCATCTCTATAAACCATTTGGTTGCATATCTCAATGATAGGCTTGAGGCAACGGTAATGTCTGGTCAGTGTGAGACCTGCGGCGACGGCATCTGGAACAGAGCGTTTTGTCGCCCGTTGCGCCATGCGCATCACGCTGCCGTTTGCCATCAGAACACCCGCCGGAGACAGCGCATCCTCATAAGCGTCGTCGACCTCCTCGGTGTGTTCTGCACCGATTTCGAAGCGTTGCGCGAGCATCCGGTCTGTCGCTGCGTCCAGGTTCCAGACCGGTTCCAACTGCTCAATGTCACCCACCACAATCGCGCGCTTTGCAAACAGAAAGACGTTTGCACCAACCTCCGGCGTACCTTGTCCAGCTTCGTCGACAATTAGCAGATCTGCCTCACCGAACAGATACGGCGGAACGTCCCCTTCCAGACTGTCGAGTCGACGGCGCATGAGCTTTGGCGCTGAAAAGGCCGTTACGACGAAAACCGGAGCGAGCATCGCCAATTCGCGCAGCTGCTCCTCGCTTGAGGGGTTGAAAGTGAAATCCTTGTGACGCCGTTCAGAAGACTTCTTGCGGGACAGCACGTAGCGACCTTCCCAATAGCGCGCGCAGAGATGGAAGATCTGGGGCCGCACATTCTGATCCAACCAATCCTGTAAATGTCGTGCGAGATCACGCTGATGTTCTGTTAGCGCGCGCCCGGTCATGTTATCCCGGTTCTTGATCGCTGCATCCAGCGTGCTGAGAATTGGGTGCTCTGCGGCCAGTACGTTTTGCTTGCCGCAAAGGGCATCTACCAACGAATTACGCGCCGCAGATACCATGTCATATGCCGCTTGATGGTTTTCATAGGCCTTATCAAGTTCGCTCAATTCGTTCTTGACAAGTTGCCTTTGCTCTTTCAGGCGTTTCATTTCGTTCGTGAGTTCGGAGAGACGTTCTCGCGCGTATTCCACCCGGCGCAATATGTCGTCCTTTGGCTCTACGGCATCTACGGCACTGTCCGTTGGCAAATCGACGACCTCTTGAACGTACATGTGCAGAACTTGAGCGGCTGCCGTATGCAATTCAGATTGAAGCTCCTTGCGGCAAGCCCCGATCTTTTGCGCCATGAAGGCAAAGTTGGGCGAATCACTGTCGGATATCGTCAGTCCGTACAAGTGCATTTCATCGCGAAGATCCGACCATGTACGTTGGGCTTCTCCTGGCGTGAGCAGGTTGGACACCTTGCGCTTGACACGTTGCAGCAACGTGTCTTTCAGTTGCATCTCGATCCTTTTTGCAATACCTGCGAGGCCGTCATCACGCAGCTTGAGCAGTCTGTATTGCTGGCTCTCCGCTTGCTGACCGATTTCATTTCTCGCAAGCAACGCGCCAACCTGACGTTCGACTGACCCGGTGGCTGCCTGCAGTGGCAAGATGCTCTCCAATGCTGCGTTCCAGTGGTCGATCTGCAATTGGTACGCTGCGATACGGCCACCTTTCCCGCCCAGCACACCAGATTCGGCTCGCAGCTTGTCGCGTCGCTCTTGCTTGACTTGGCTCCATGCAGGCGACCATGCGGTTAAGCGTTGCATCCAAGTGCCCGCTGCCTCCATGGTCACGGTAAGGCGCTGCGCTTCGCGTTTAATCTGTTCGCGCAACGAAAAAAGCGCCTCTGACACTGTTATATCTTTCTGGAAGTAGCTCGAGGCGCATTTTACGTAGAGCTCTTCAGCGTTCTTTGGCTCCAGGTTATTCAGCATGCTGCTGGCACCATGAAACATCCATGGGAAATCCGGACGTTCACGTCCAATCAACTGGTAACCTTGATATTTCGCGTCTTCCGCGTCCTTCTTAGGATTTGCTGATGCATACCAGCCGTACGACATGAGACCAGGAAACCAGCGACTGTCTGCCTTCGCGGCCATGCCGTCAATGAGTACGCCATTTTCAGTAAAAAGTTTGGACCCTGGCGTCTCGTCAAAGCTGGAAATGATATTGGTGACAGCCTGATTAGTAGCAGCACAAGCCAGAATGAGCGGGCATTCCGGCCAATCTGTCTCGCTAAGCAAGGGTTCAACCCACATACTGGCGATGACTGCGCGCAACAGACTGGTTTTACCGGTACCCGGCGGTCCGTTTACCGCAAGCAGGTTGCCATGGTCGGTCGTCGTAAGAGCGATGAGAGCATCACGTTGCGCAGGGTCTAGCGGGAACGCTTCTTCGCGCTTTCCATCCTTCATGGAATCCATGTGGCCCGCATACTGCCGGATGTGACTGAGATTCTCAGCCTCAGTGCACGGGTCGTACGCGACACGTGGCGTTTCTCTGATACCTGCGATTTGGCGAAACAGGCTGAGTTGTGGCTGTGCAAGATACTGCGGATCTGTGAGCACCTGACGGTATACTTTGACAACGTTGTGTGTTGGTCCACCGACCAATGATCCATTGACAACGGTAAATACCGGCTGAAGCTGCCTGGTCTGCCATTGCTCGCTTCGAAAATGCTCAAAGCGTGCAATCCAGCCTTGAAGACCACCGCCCAAACCGTCGTCGTTGCTGCCAAGGGTAGAAAGAATATCAAACGCCTCCCCCCACAATGCGAATGCTTCAGGCAGTTCGACAACGGCCTTCTCGTCATTGGTTGGTGCGCTTTCCAGCAGTCGTTGCACCCAAGCATCGAAAGGATCGACATTATCAAGGCCTAACCCCGGCAGCCGTGCCGTTTCGCCGAGCAAATTGCGATTGAACCTGGGCACTCGCTCGTCCGCCAGCACCCAGCGATAGCCACGCGGGTCGTCGTCATCCTGTTTTGGGCTGATGGGTAACACGGAGACGACATAGGTCTTCTGTCGCTTCTGCTCTATATCGCCTTTCACGATAAGCTTAAGTACGATAAGCCTCACTGGTATATCGCCGTCAGCCAATTGCAGCCCATCTGCCTTCGCTTTTTTTAGCGCTTTCTGCAGTTCTTCGAAATTGAAAAAGCTGTTAGGGGTATTACCGAGGATATTATCGAACGCACCCATACCCTCAAAGGCGTTGCTCTGCATTCCTTCGAGCCAATAGCCGATGAGTTTTTCGGGAACAGAATGCAAGTCGTCCGGATTGAGTCCGGAAAAACCGTTGGTTGAATTCTTGCTACGTTGTTCTTCCAATAAAGCATGCTTTTCTTCTATCGATACCACATCTTTGAGAGTCTTTCGTAGTGTTATCGGGATAAATTCCAAGTTATTCAAGACCTTCTGACATTTCCTCTCTTTTTTTTTGTATTCCTTGAATGCGTCCTCATGGCTTTCAATGAATTTTCTGCACAGTCTATTTTCGGACAAAGCGCGCTTGAATTCCTTCTCACTTATCGACTCGGAAAGCGCTTCGAAAATGGACGTCGCGTAGTCCTTTTGCGGCTTGGTGGGAAGATCCGATTTTTTCTTTTCTGAGGGAGGGGGCATGAAGCAAACTACCTTGCAGTGGAAAGCATTACGATTATATGCGTTTGCGATCGTCAGTGGTCAGCCTATGAGCAGCCCAACGCAGCCTTGATAGCTGTAACACCAGTTCTTTATTGACCCGGGAACCGCTGCCCTGTACCTGCTTGTATCCCAAGGAGCACAGTAGCGTCACCAACTCCTGCCACGTCATGACAGCTTGCGGGTTCAGCAGCTTCTCAGTCAGTTTTTCCTGCTTCGTCGAGGCCGGTTTCGTTCCGGTCTTTCGACCGGAGCCAGAGCCTTCCTCTCCACAGGCTTCACATCCGGCGGAACTCGCCGTAGGCGCTGTCCATTCGGAACCGGATTTAT
>Ga0123354_10021390_pt1 | contig 10191 bp, 9 predicted proteins | sample TergutLab28metaG_2_FD_97872 | JGI IMG/M metagenome (GOLD analysis project Ga0123354, IMG submission 97872) | Labiotermes labralis P4 segment gut microbial communities from Petit-Saut dam, French Guiana - Lab288 P4 | ecosystem: Host-associated > Arthropoda: Insects > Digestive system > Gut ...
TCATACTCGAAGGGGCGCGTCAAGTTGGAAAAACTTGGCTGCTCAAAGAGTTTGGCAAACGGTATTTCAAGAAAATTGCATATATCAATTTCCAGAATCCGAGTCGCGAAATAGCGGAATTGTTTGATGGTTCAATATATTTTTATGTGAGCAACTACTTGGCGGCTTCTCCTAAAAATGTGTAAAACAAACAAGAAACTCCCCCGAAAAATGTGTAAAACAATGGCAATATTCCCCCGAAAAATGTGTAAAACGGGTAATTATAAAAACAGATTGATATATGACACAGAAAACAGCTTTAATAATAATAGATATTCAAAACGATATCACAAAGAATTACAAGGAAATAATTGATAACGTAAACAAATCCATAGATTGGGCAGTAAAAAATGACATTCATGTTGTTTACATAAGGCATGAAAATTTATCGGACGGCACGAGGACTTTTAAACCCAATACACGTGGGGCTGAATTGGTTCCGGATTTGAAAATAGTATCAAAGAATGTTTTTACCAAATACAAAGGAAACGCATTGAGCAGCGAGGAGTTCGCAGACTTTATCAACAAAAACGAGATAGGTGAGTTCTATTTAGCAGGGGCAGATGCTGTTGCTTGTGTAAAATCAACCTGTTTCAATTTATGTAAGGCAAATCACAAAGTTAATGTCATATCAGATTGCATTACAAGTTATGATAAAAAGAAAATTAGCGAAATGCTGCAATATTATGAAAGTAAAGGCAGTAAAATAATTAGTTTGAATGCACTGTAAAACTTATTTTTATAGAGAACAGTATTAAAATAAATCATCTTTTTGTACGTTCTAATATACAGAATTGAACGAATAATTCATATCCGAGTGTACAAAAACGAATAAATAATTTATACTTGGGTATGCAAAAATTGACATGAAATGGAAATACTAATAGAGAAATCGTATCAAAAAGTGCGGGACGTAGATACTCGTTTTATCCGCAGTATAATGGAGAAAATTGATTGGAACGACCGTCTAATAGGTATTCGTGGCGCGAGGGGAGTGGGAAAAACAACGCTTTTGCTCCAACGAATTAAAAAGTTTTTGGGAAACACCAATGAAACCTTGTATGTTTCGCTTGATAATCTGTGGTTTACCGAACATGGCTTGCTCGATCTTGTTGATTTTTTTGTAAAGCGCGGCGGTAAGTTTTTATTTCTCGACGAAGTACACAAATATCCAAGATGGTCGCAGGCAATTAAAAATATCTACGATGATTTTCCGGATTTGAAAGTGGTTTTTACAGGATCTTCATTGCTTGAAATACTGAATGCCCGTGCCGACTTGAGTCGCCGTGCCATTGTATATGATATTCAAGGGCTTTCGTATCGCGAGTTTTTAAATATTACACAAAAAGCCGATTTTCCAATCATTACGCTATCTGATATTTTGAAAAATCACAAGGAAGTTTCGGACGAAATTCTGTTGAAAATCAAACCATTGCAATTTTTCAGCGATTATTTGCAACACGGGTACTATCCTTTTTTTATGGAAGGAACTACACGATTTCAGTATCGTTTAGAAGAGGTTGTCAATATGATTTTGGAGGTAGAATTACCTTTGTTGCGTAATGTTGAGCCGGCGTATGTTCTCAAAATCAAACAACTTTTGCAAATTGTTTCGGAATCTGTTCCGTTTATTCCAAATATTGAAAACTTGAGTAAACGCATTGGTATTCACAGAAATACACTTTTGTCTTACCTTTATTATTTGCAGGAAACGCGATTGACAAATCATTTACACAAAGATATTTCGGGCATAAATCGCTTGCAAAAACCGGAAAAAATTTATCTCGAAAACACCAACCTTGCCTACACGCTTGCAGAAAACAATACCGATATTGGCAATATACGAGAAACCTTTTTCCTTAATCAACTATCTCATAACCATACTGTTGAATATCCAAATAGCGGTGATTTTTGGATAGACAAGAAATTTTTGTTTGAAATCGGCGGGAAAACAAAATCCGGCAAACAAATTAAAGACGCAAACAACGCCTACATCGCCGCCGACAATATTGAATACGGATTTGACAAAAAAATTCCACTATGGATGTTCGGAATGTTGTATTAGATTTGAATTTCAAAATGTAAACATCATCCGCACCGGATGATGCGGTGAATATTGGAACTCCAGCGGGATGGTTTTCGTCTCTATAACGCGGATGTTGGGCGAGACAATGAAGAAATCGGTGATGGAGACGGGGGTTGAATCCGGCTGATAGGGTGCGCTCATGCTTCTTGCCGTCGGATGGCTCGGGTCGAAACAGAGTTCCCACTCGCTTGGGAGAAAATCCGACAAAAAGCGGTTACGATTAAAAAACGTCGTATCGGGAATGGGAAAATCGGCGTCCGAAGCGGTAAGAGGCGTAACGCCCCAATGTCCGCCTGCCATCACATAGTTTCCTTTTTCATATTCTGTAACCATAAGAGCGACAACGGATTGTGTCAGCCGCTGCTTTTCCGCCGCCTTTAATGAAGGTGGATTATATACATTAATGACTATCAAAGACTTGCCGTTTCGCAAACGATAATGATTGCTGATGCAGCACAAATCTTCCATGAAAGGTTTTTTAAAAAAGTTCCCTCTCTTCTCAAAGGCATGGCGCGTACTTTCTAACGGGTAGGTGGCGGAAACGGTCGTCATCCCTGCCGATATTTCACCGTAAGGCTGTCGCAAAGGAACGGGAATAAACGAGACATTGTGGTTGTTGGTGAAACAGCGGGCATGGTGCGGAAACAGCGTATCAATATTGCGGCGTTGATCCATATTATAGCTTCTTCTCGAGAGCCGATCAACCTCTTGGATCAAGATAAAATCAACGTCGTCCATTGCAGTTAAATGATTTTCAATACCCGAAAACCATTGTGTAACGCTGTCGAGAGGCGGATAAGAGGTCGTGCCGCCTTCAAAATAAAAATCAACACCGGCGCCTTTTGTGGCAAATCCGATGTCCCATGTAACTACCGTATAAAATGGTTTTGTGGCTAACAGATAGGGCGGTTTTTGGGTGTGGCGGATGTTGATGTCTTCTATCTTTTGCGGTTTTTGTTGCGTTGCGAAGACGGATAAAAAGAACAATCCGGCAAGCGTTATCAAAAAGATGATGACGGTGATGAAAATCTTGATGATTTTTTTTATCATAGCTCCGACTTCGATTATTCAAAGTAACTTTTCATCCGCTGCCAGAAGTTTTTCTCCTCTTTTCCGGGGCGGGGTTTAAAATTCTCTCCTTTTCTCATCTGCTCGATGCTGCGTTCTTCTTCGTGGGTGAGGTCTTTTGGAATCCATACGTTAAGATGCACCAGCAAATCCCCCGTCCTATAAGAGTTGAGTTCGGGCAATCCTTTTCCACGCAGACGCAATACCTTTCCGGGTTGTGTTCCTCTGGGGACATTGATACGCGCTTTTCCATCCACCGTAGGCACTTCGATGGTGGTTCCTAAGGCAGCGTCGGGGAATGATAGGTAGTAATCATAGAGCAGGTTAGCGCCATCGCGTTCCAATTCGGGATGACGTTCTTCGTGGATGAGAACGATTAAATCACCGGGGATACCTCCGTTACGGGCAGCATGTCCTTTTCCGCCAACGGTCATCTGCATCCCTTCGGCAACGCCGGCAGGAATATTGACGCTGACCAATTCCTCACCCTGTACAATTCCCGCACCCTGACAGGCGGGGCATCTTTCGGTAATGATTTTCCCTTCGCCCCGACAAGTCGGACATATTGACACAGATTGCATGTGTCCGAAGGGAGTACGTTGTGTCTGAATCACTTGTCCTGAGCCGCGACAGGTATGACAGGTGGTAAAGGCGTGACTGTCTTTGGCGCCCGTGCCGGAGCATCGCTGACAGGGGATATATTTCGAGATTTTGAGTTTTTTTGTTACGCCGTGTGCAATTTCCTGGAGGGTCAGTGTTACTTTCACGCGCAGGTTTGTCCCTCTGCTTTGCTGTCTGTTGCCGCCGCGTCCGCCGCCGCCGAACCCGCCGCTGAATCCGCCGCCGCCATGTCGAAAGAAATTGCTAAAACCGCCGATGCCTTCAAAAATATCTCCGAAGTGCATGAAAATGTCTTCCATCGAAGAGAAGCCACTTTCGCCGAAGCCGCCGGCGCCTGACATTCCGGCGTGTCCGAACTGGTCGTAACGGGCGCGTTTGTCGGGGTTACTCAACACTTCGTATGCCTCTGCCGCCTCCTTAAATTTCTCTTCAGCTGCTTTGTCGCCGGGGTTTTTATCGGGATGGTATTCTATTGCTTTTTTGCGGTACGCCTTTTTCAGGGTCTCGGCGTCGGCTTTTTTATCAACGCCAAGTATTTCATAATAATCACGTTTTGTCATAATAATTCTTGTAACTTGTAACTAACAACTAACAACTAACAACTAACAACTAACAACTAACAACCTATTGTCCTACAACCACTTTGGGAAAACGGATGATGGTCTCTCCCAACATATATCCTTGCTCAACAACATCTATCACTTTACCTTTCAGTTCTTCCGACGGCGCCGGAATTGTGGCTATTGCCTCCTGAAAGTCGAGGTTGAAATCATCTCCGCCGAATACTTCTATGGGCTTTAACCCTTTCTTCATCAGTGTATTAAAAAACTTCTGATGGATGAGCAATACGCCGTTATATAACTCTTTGGTGTGTTCATCTTCTGTCTCTGCCGGAATATTCTTTAAAGCGCGGTCAAAATCGTCCAACACCGGCAAAAGCTCCTTCACCAACGACTCCGTTGCGACTTTGGTAAATTCGAGTTTTTCCTTTGCCGTGCGCTTGCGATAGTTGTCAAACTCGGAATAGAGACGCAGATATTTGTCGTTCCACTCCTGTTTTTCAGTCTCTAACAGCGCAATTTGCTCATTGATTTTCTTATTCTTACTCATTGGTTTTTCCTCCTCCGAATGGCGTTTTTTTGCATCTTGCTTACTCATTATTTCCTGTCATTATTTTGCAATGGATTTGATATATCAAAAATGTTGCCAATCAGATAAAACGGACATTTTGGCAGATTGTTGGAACGTGGATGAGACGGATTTTATTGTCATGACAAGAAACATAAAAACTTTCGTATTAAAACAAAACAACACTAAAATTTTATAAGAATTTTAGCGTTATTTTTTTTTGTTTTATTCAGATATTCAATTATGAACATTTCAGAACTCAGTATTAGTCGTCCGGTACTTGCTACGGTTATTTTTCTGGTTATTTGCCTTTTCGGGATTATCGGATACAGTTATTTGGGTGTTCGCGAGTACCCGAATGTGGATATTCCCATCATCACGGTAACGGTGAGTTATCCGGGGGCAAATGCCGAAGTTATTGAAAATCAAATCACTGAGCCGTTGGAACAGAACATCAATGGTATTCCGGGGATTCGTTCTTTGTCAAGTTCCAGCAGTCAGGGATATTGTTGGATTACCATTGAGTTTGAGTTGCACGTTGATTTGGAAACGGCGGCAAACGATGTTCGCGACAAGGTTTCACGGGCGCAACGCCTTCTGCCACGCGACTGCGACCCCCCCACCGTTTCAAAAGCCGACTCCGACTCCGACCCCATCATGCAACTTACCGTGCAAAGCAGCAAACGCCCGTTGATGGAGGTAAGTGAAATTGCCTCGCTCACCGTCAGGGAACAACTTCAAACCATCTCCGACGTCAGTTCTGTGGATATTTGGGGCGAACAGCGTTATTCCATGCGCCTTTGGCTCGATCCCACAAAGATGGCGGCTTACGGAATTACGCCGATGGATGTTAAAAATGCCATTGACCGTGAAAATGTCGAACTCCCGTCGGGAAGCATCGAGGGCAATAAGATAGAATTAACCATCCGCACGATGGGATTGATGAAGTCGCCGGAAGACTTTAACAGCATGATTATCAAGGAAAACAATTTCAATATCATCCGTTTTCGCGACATCGGAACGGCGGAATTGGGACCGGAAGACCAACGTAATATCATGAAGAAAAACGGCGTTCCTATGGTCAGCGTCAATATTATTCCTCAACCTGGAGCCAACCAGATTAATATCTCCGACGAGGTGCATAAACGTTTGATGCAGATGAAAAAAGACCTTCCCGAAGATATTACCATTGAACCGATTTTCGACAACACAAAATTTGTACGCGCATCTATTAAAGAAGTAGAAGATACCATCTACATTGCGCTCGTTTTGGTTATATTGGTTATTTTCCTGTTTTTACGGGATTGGCGGGTTACGCTGATTCCCTGTGCGGTGATTCCCGCCTCTCTGATTGGAGCGTTTTTCATTATGTTTATTGCCGGATTTTCCATCAATGTACTATCCATGTTGGCGATTGTATTGGCGGTGGGATTGGTTATTGACGACGCCATCATCATGACCGAAAACATCTATGTCCGTATCGAACAGGGCGTGTCGCCTCTGCAAGCAGGAATTGAAGGTTCCAGAGAGATATTTTTCGCCATCATCTCCACCACCATCACTTTGGTTGCCGTCTTTTTCCCGATTGTGTTTATGCAAGGGATGACCGGACGTCTGTTTCGCGAATTTAGCATCGTCATATCGGGCGCGGTCATCATCTCGTCGTTTGTCGCGCTCACTTTTACCCCGATGCTGGCAACAAAATTTCTAAAAAAACGCGAAAAACAAAATTGGCTTTATCGTAAAACGGAGCCGTTTTTTAGCGGTTTAATCAATTGGTACGGCAATGCGTTGAATGTTGTTTTGCGGTTTCGGTTTTGGGCTATTCCTTTGACGGTCATCATACTTGGGTTGGTTATTTGGCTATGGAACGCCATTCCCGACGAGATGGCGCCGATGGAAGACCGCTCGCAAATAACCATCCGGACAACCGTCCCCGAAGGCTCGACCTTTGAATTTTACCGCGATTATAATGAAAGAATTTCTGATTTAGTGGACGATATTGTTCCCGAAAGACGAGCCAATGTTATGATGACACGCTACAACAGAGGGTTTGTGAGAGCCATTTTGCCCGACATCAATGAGCGCGACCGCAGTCAAATGGAGATTGCCGACGCGCTTTCTGCCGCTGTCCGCTCCCAGACACAGGCGCGGGCGTTTGTTCAACAACAATCCACCTTTGGCGGACGACGGGCGATGATGCCGATTCAATACGTTTTGCAAGCACCCAACTTGGATAAACTGCAAGAGTATATCCCGCTCTTTATGGCGCGTGTCAACGAAAGTCCGAAGTTTCAAATGTCGGATGTAAACCTGAAATTTACCAAACCTGAAATACGTCTCGAAATCAACCGCGACAAAGCCGGATTGCTCGGAATAAGTACCCGCGACATCGGACAAACGTTGCAATATGCGCTGAGCGGACAACGCATGGGCTATTTCTATATGAACGGAAAACAATATCAAATTCTCGGCGAAATAAATCGCCAACAACGCAATAAACCGTTAGACCTGAAATCTATCTATGTCAAAAACATCAACGGCGACCTGATACAATTGGATAATGTCGTTACTTTGGCAGAAACCGTCGCGCCGCCGCAACTCTATCGTTATAACCGTTTTACCTCAGCCACCGTAACGTCGGGATTGGCAAAAGGCGTAACGATTGGCGAAGGGCTGGAGGAGATGGACAGAATCGCCAAAGAGGTTTTGGACGAATCTTTCCGGACGGCATTATCCGGCGACTCGAAAGAGTTTCGCGACAGTTCTTCCAGTTTGATGTTCGCTTTTATCTTGGCGTTGATATTGATTATCTTGGTGTTAGCGGCTCAGTTTGAGAGTTTTAAAGACCCGTTCGTCATCATGTTCACCATGCCGCTGGCACTGGCGGGCGCGTTGGCATTTATGTATTTCGGCGGTATCACGTTGAATATTTTTAGTAAAATCGGCATCATCATGCTCATCGGGTTGGTTACCAAAAACGGTATCCTGATTGTGGAATTTGCCAACCAACGTCAAAATGCCGGTCTCAGTAAACGGGAAGCCATCCACAGCGCCTCCGTCCAACGCTTGCGCCCGATTTTGATGACGAGTTTATCAACGGTGCTGGGTCTGTTGCCGTTAGCATTTGCCGGCGGCGAAGGTGCCAACGGTCGTATTGCCATGGGAATCACCGTCATCGGCGGAATGCTCGTTTCAACATTCCTGACGCTGTTTGTAGTGCCAATTATGTACAGTTATATTTCGACGGATAAAGGGAAAAAAGTGTCTGAGCCATGATTTTCACAAGATTTATAAGATTAACAGGATTAACTGTCATTGCCTTATTATTAAATTTAACGGCAATGGCGCAAGACCAAAAAATAGCGGTGTCTGACTCTACCGACAAGTTGGTTGCGCGTGGAAGTAAGGTTTTTATGAGTAGTAAAGAGTTAGATAAAATGGATGTGAAATTGCTCATAGTAAATACAGATGCACTAAATATATATACCAACGATGATAGAAGCAGTATTTTGCCATACGGAGAATAATCTCAATGTTCGCCGTAAATTTGCGTAGAATAATTTGTGTATTCTCCGCAAAAGGTCTATCTTTGCAAAAAATTTATAGATATGGTAAAATACATCTATCAACACGATAATTGGACAAATTTCAGTTGGAAAGAGCAGGAAATCAGCAAGTTGTACGGAGAAGTCAAATATTTGCAAGGGAAATTGAATGGCGTCATGAGCACAATCGGTTTTGCACAAAAAGAAGAAACTTTGCTCAATACTTTTACTTTTGACATTCTGAAGTCATCGGAAATAGAGGGCGAAGTGTTGAATTTCGATCAGGTGCGATCCTCTATTGCCCGCCGTTTGGGCATAGATGCGGCAGGGTTAGTTCCGTCGGCACGAAACATAGAAGGAATCGTTGAAATGATGCTCGACGCCACACAGCGTTATGAACAACCACTAACAGAGCAACGCCTTTTCGGTTGGCATAATGCACTTTTTCCGAGTGGCTACAGCGGTGCTTATAAAATAGAAGTGGCTTGTTATCGTAGCGGGGCAATGCAAATAGTTTCGGGAGCAATGGGCAAAGAAAAGGTACATTACGAAGCAATTAAACCCGATTTTGTAAAACATGAAATGGATAAGTTTTTACATTGGCTTAACACCGATTTCACTGTTGATGCCATCATCAAAGCGGCGATTGCCCATTTTTGGTTTATCATTATTCACCCATTCGACGATGGCAACGGACGTATCGCAAGAACAATCACCGATATGTTGCTGGCACGAGCCGAGAAAAATCCACAACGATTTTACAGTTTGTCGAGCCAAATACTAGTAGAGAAAAAACGGTATTATCAAGTATTACAAAAAGTTCAACACGGCGATAGCGACATTACAGAGTGGTTACACTTTTTCCTGATTTGTATGAAAAATGCTTTGCTTGCGTCAGAAAATTCAACCGCACAAATTCTACAGAAAGCAAAATTTTGGGCAATCCACGAAAATACACCCATCAACGAACGACAACGACTGATTATCAATAAACTCTTCGACGGATTCGACGGCAAACTACAATCGTCGAAATGGGCAAAAATCTGTAACTGCTCGCAAGACACAGCCATCCGCGACATTAAAGACTTAATCGAAAAAGGCATCCTACAACAAGAACAACAAGGCGGTCGCAGTACAAATTATGAATTGACGTGGTGAGAATGTGTGCGTTCTAAAAAAGTCGTATCTTTGCAAAATAATTGTAAGACACAATGAACACCAACTATAACGAGCATTTCTTACTTCGCGCCATCGAGTTGGCGAACGCGAACATCGCGAATGGGACGGGCGGTCCCTTCGGAGCGGTGGTCGTAAAAGACGGGGTTATCATCGCCGAATCGGGCAATACGGTAACGTGCGACAACGACCCGACGGCTCATGCGGAGGTGAATGTCATCCGTGCCGCGTGCAAGGTTTTGGGGCATTTTCAGTTAGATGGCTGTCAGTTATATACGAGTTGCGAACCTTGTCCGATGTGCTTGGGTGCCATTTATTGGGCGCGTCCCGATGCGGTCTATTACGCCGCCACACAAAAAGACGCTGCCGCCGGTGGCTTCGACGACGCCTTCATCTACCGCGAAATAAACAAACAAGGCGAAGAACGGACAATCCCTTTCATCGGAAAAATCACGCCCGAAGGACAACAGGTTTTTAAAAAATGGCTTGAAACAGAACATAAAATAAATTATTAATATATTCAAA
>Ga0123354_10021392_pt1 | contig 10191 bp, 8 predicted proteins | sample TergutLab28metaG_2_FD_97872 | JGI IMG/M metagenome (GOLD analysis project Ga0123354, IMG submission 97872) | Labiotermes labralis P4 segment gut microbial communities from Petit-Saut dam, French Guiana - Lab288 P4 | ecosystem: Host-associated > Arthropoda: Insects > Digestive system > Gut ...
GAGCGTTATGAAGATGCTCTTGCTTTGACCAATAAAATGCTTGATATTGCTACTGAAAAGGAAGACCAAGCACTCGTTTATTACAATATAGCATTAATATATGAGCTAATGGGTAACAATGAAGCCGCGTTAAAGTCGGCAGAAAAAGCTATTTCTATTTTAAAAGAATTGAAATTGCAAAAGGGGAAGCTATATAACGACTGCTTAGAGATAATTGCAGAGGTAAAAGGGAAATCCAAGAAAAAATAAGATTTTCGGAATGACAAATATTTTTCGGGCTATATAAATGGGAGAATCCATATAAAGAATTGACGGATTTAAATTATAAATATATATTTGCGCCGCACTAAAATAAACTTATATATGTCTAATTATTCGGAAGATAGCATAAAATCATTAGATTGGAACGTACACATTCGCGAACGTCCCGGAATGTACATCGGTAAATTAGGAGACGGCTCTTCGCACGACGACGGTATCTATGTACTGCTTAAAGAAGTGTTAGACAACTGTATTGACGAGTTTATGCGTGGGTTCGGAAAAACTATCGAGATTTCTATTAAAGAGGATAAAGTAACAGTGCGCGACTACGGTCGCGGAATTCCTCTGAAAAAAATGGTGGATTGTGTTTCCAAAATTAACACCGGCGGAAAATTCGACGATAGCAACGCATACGATACCGCTATCGGAATGAACGGCGTGGGTGTAAAAGCAGTGAACGCGCTTTCATCTTTCTTTAAAGTGAACAGTATTGTGGATGGCAAGCAAAAAAGTGCTGAATTTTCAGAAGGTATGAAGTTGGTGGAAAACAATATTGAATCAACAAAAGAACAAAACGGAACCTGCATCACTTTTATCCCCGATAAATCAAAATTTGAAAATTTTCACTGGTATAATGAATATATCGAGAAAATGATGTGGAACTATGTGTATCTAAACAGAGGACTGACCATTAGTTATAACGGACAAAAATTTGTCTCTAAAAACGGATTGTTAGATTTAATTAACAACAATGTTTCTGATGATATACTTTATCAGCCTATCCATTTAAAAGAGAATGGCTTTGAATGTGCATTGGTGCATACCAATCGTAAATACGGCGAAGAATATTATTCGTTTGTAAACAGTCAATATACCAGTCAAGGAGGCACGCACCAGCAGGCTTTTCGTGAAGCAATTGTGAAAACTGTGCGTGAGTTTTTCAAGAAAGATTTTGACCCCGGTGATGTTAGAAACTCTATCGTTGCAGCGTTCTCTATTCGGGTTAAAAATGCACTCTTTGAAGCGCAAACAAAAAACAAATTAGGATCGCAATATATGGAACCCGGAGGACAAACCATCCGTAATTATGTGAATGATACGGTTGTTAGACTGTTAGACAAATACCTGCACATAAATCCTGATGTTGCCGATGCCATTTTGAAAAAAATATTGGAATCGGAAAAAGAGCGGAAAGAGATTGCGAGCATTAAAAAAAATTCAAAGGAAGTACAAAAAAAGGTAAGTCTGCATAATAGCAAACTGCGTGACTGTCGTTTTCACTTTAACACGAACGACGCTCGCGGTATTGAAACGCAAATCTTTATTACTGAAGGCGATTCTGCTTCGGGCTCTATCACTTCTTCAAGAGACGCCAATACGCAAGCCGTGTTCAGTTTGCGCGGAAAACCACTCAATACTTTTAAAAAATCGAAAAGCGTTATCTATGAAAATGAAGAGTTTAGCCTGCTTCAAGCCGCACTAAATATTGAAGACGGATTAGACGGTTTGCGCTATAACAATATTATTATCGCTACCGATGCCGACGACGATGGGATGCATATTCGACTGCTTCTGCTCACTTTCTTTTTAAAATATTTTCCGGATATGGTAAGAGCCGGACACGTGTATATTCTTCAAACTCCTTTATTCAGAGTAAGAAACAAACAGGAAACCCTCTATTGTTACTCTGAAGAGGAGAAACAGGCTGCCATCAAAAAATTGGGGCACAAACCGGAGATTACCCGTTTTAAAGGGCTTGGCGAAATTGACCCGAAGGAGTTTAAGAACTTCATCGGCGCAGGCATGCGTGCCGAGCCTGTGGTGTTAGATAAAAAAACGAAAGTGAACGATATGCTTGAGTTTTATATGGGAAAAAACGACGATGACCGCAGGCAATTTATCATGGAACGGCTGAGAGATGAAATTGATGAAGTGTAATTGGAGAAAGAAAAGGGGAGGGGGATTTTCACTTTTTTCAAAAAAAAGTTTTTTAATATTTTTCATATTATTATTTTATTATATTTGCCGACCTTTTGAAAAAGTATGTAAGCAGGTCGTTTTTAGGCATTATTTTGTGATGTAATATACTTTTAATAAACGGTTTATACAAACGTTCGTTTACTGTTAGTAAAATGAGGAATTGTAAAAGATGATCTGTTTTCATCCGAAATTTTATCTAAAACGGACCTTTAAGATTGAATAATAATAAGAAAAATAAGTTGAAAAATGAAAAAAGTAGTGAATTATTTTAAGGAAACTTACGAGGAGTTGGTTCACAAAGTAACCTGGCCTTCGGGAAAAGATCTTCAAAATAGTGTTATCGTAGTATCTATTGCTTCCCTTATCATAGCACTTATCGTGTTTTTGATGGATATTATGTTTAACGCAGGCATCCATGTCTTATTCCCTGCAATTTAGTTTTTTATCTTTAGTTGGTATTTATCCAATTTACTTTGAGTATGGCAGAAATTGAAAAAAGGTGGTATGTAATACGTGCCGCTACCGGAACTGAAAAAAAGGTAAAGTTGAGCATCGAAAGCGAAGTTCAATCCTCTCCTTATGTAAAAGATTTGGTAACCCGCGTACTCATCCCTACAGAAAAGATTTACCAGATTCGCAAAGGAAAGAAAGTGAGCAAAGAGCGTAACTTCTTTCCGGGTTACATCTTCGTTGAGGCGGTTATGGTAGGAGAGGTCAAACATACTTTGTTAAGTATTCCCGGAGTTCTCGGCTTCGTGGGCTGCAAACACAAAATTGATGAGCCTATCCCACTACGCCCCGTAGAAGTAACAAGAATGTTGGGGAAAGTAGATGAACTCCTTGAACAGGACGATACTTTTGCTACTCCTTTCATTGTGGGCGAAGAGATCAAAGTGATTGATGGACCATTCAACACTTTTACCGGCGTCATTGAAGAAGTGAACTCCGAGAAAAAGAAACTGAAAGTTATGGTGAAAATTTTCGGGCGTAAAACTCCTCTCGAATTAAGTTTTATGCAAGTTGAAAAAACATAATACCAACGTCAATTATTTATAAATCAATTAAAAACAAACAAATGGCAAAAGAAGTAGCTGCTTTAATTAAGTTACAAATCAAAGGAGGCGCTGCCAATCCATCGCCACCCGTAGGACCTGCTTTAGGCGCTAAAGGGGTGAATATTATGGAGTTTTGTAAACAGTTTAATGCCCGTACCCAAGAACAAGCCGGTAAGGTTGTCCCTGTGGTCATTACTGTTTATAGAGATAAGTCATTCGACTTTATTACCAAAACCCCTCCGGTTCCTGTACAACTAATGGAAGTTACTAAAATTCAAAAAGGATCGAAAGAACCTAATAGAAATAAAGTGGCGAATGTGAGTTGGGATCAGGTACGTACTATTGCTGAATCGAAGATGACCGACTTAAACTGTTTTACTGTTGAGGCGGCAATGAGCATGGTGGCAGGAACAGCGAGAAGTATGGGAATTACCGTAAATGGGGGCGCTAACCCTTTTGAACAAAATTAATCATTAAGTAATAACTAAATCAACATGGCAAAAATACCTAAAAAACGCAAAGAAGCTCTTGCCAAATTCGATAAAACAAAGGTGTACGTTTTGAATGAAGCGGTGGAAGTTGTGAAAAATATCACATACACTAAATTTGATTCCTCTTTCGACATTGACGTCCGGTTGGGCGTAGATCCCCGAAAAGCCAATCAAATGGTGCGTGGTATCGTAACACTGCCCCACGGAACTGGAAAAGTTACCCGTGTACTCGTACTTTGTACCCCGGATAAGGAAGAGGAAGCTAAAGCTGCCGGCGCCGACCACGTAGGATTAGATGACTACGTTGAAAAAATTAAAAAAGGTTGGACCGACGTTGATGTGATCATTACTATGCCCAGCGTAATGCCCAAAATTGGCGCACTCGGCAAAATATTAGGACCCAGAGGTTTAATGCCTAACCCTAAAGCCGGAACCGTCACTATGGAGATTGGAAAGGCTGTTGCTGAAGTAAAAGCCGGTAAAATTGACTTTAAAGTCGATAAATACGGCATTATCCATTCCGGTATCGGAAAAGTAAACTTCACCTCCGAAAAACTCATTGAAAATGTGAAAGAAATAATGAGTACTATTATTAAACTTAAACCTACTGCCGCAAAAGGTACTTATCTGAAAAGTATCTATTTGTCGAGCACGATGAGTCCGGGCGTGCAAGTTGATGTGAAATCAGTATCTTAACCATTAATGCTAAATGAAACGTATGAAACAAGAAGAAAAAACGCTTATTATTGACGCAATCGCAAAAGATTTAGCTGATTATCCGCATGTCTATATTACCGATATATCCGGATTTACTGTTGAAACCGTTAACCAATTAAGAAGACAATGTTTCCGTAGAAATATTAAATTGAAAGTGGTAAAAAATACACTTTTAAAACGTGCTATGGAACAATCTTCCATTGATTATTCGGAAATCTACCCCGCCTTAAAAGGCGCATCTTCCATTTTGCTTTCCGATACCGGAAATGCACCCGCTAAATTAATCAAAGAATTTCGTGTGAAAAACAAAAAACCTTTGGTAAAAGCAGCTTTTATTGAAGAATGTACCTATTTCGGCGATGAACTATTAGAGTATCTCTGCGCTATCAAGTCCAGAGAAGAACTTATTGGAGACCTCGTTGGCTTGCTGCAATCTCCTGCCCGTAACGTCATTTCGGCGCTTCAATCGGGTGGCGGAAAATTAGCAGGAATTTTGAAGACCCTTGAGGAACGCTAAGTTAATTTATAAATTTAAAAATTTAAAAATTTAAAAATTCAAATCACAAACCTTAAATCTTTAAATCTTTAAATCTTTAAATCTTTAAATCTTAAACAAAAAACAAACAAAAAAAAATTAAAAACCCTAAAAATCATACAATTATGGCAGATTTGAAAAAATTCGCAGAAGAATTAGTTAACCTTACCGTTAAAGAAGTTAACGAGTTAGCTAAAATTTTAAAAGAGGAATACGGCATTGAGCCCGCCGCCGCCGCAGTAGCAGTAGCCGCAGGTCCCGCCGTAGCAGCCGCCGAAGAAGTGGAAGAAAAAACACAATTCGACGTAATCCTTAAAGCAGCCGGTCCTAATAAATTAGCCGTCGTTAAATTAGTAAAAGAATTAACCAGCCTCGGGCTTAAAGAAGCCAAAGAATTGGTTGACGCTGCACCAAAACCGGTAAAAGAAGCCGTTACTAAAGACGAAGCCGAAGGCTTGAAAAAATCTTTAGAAGAAGCCGGTGCCGAAGTTGAGGTTAAGTAAACCTCTTTTATAAAATACAGTGAGTACATATTCCTCTATAACCTTTAGGAATATCGTACTCATTGTCTTTTAATAATTTTGTTGTACAACAAAATTAGTAACTCATTAAATACTAAATTGTTCTTGATTTATTAACCTCTAAATTTTAATCCATTGGCAACAAAAAATAATCAAAGTAATCAAAGATTTAGTTTTGCAACCACCAAACAAGTAGAATATCCGGACTTCCTAGATATTCAATTAAAGTCATTTAAAGAGTTTTTCCAATTAGATACCGATGCAGAGAAAAGAAGTCACGAAGGACTTTATCAGGTTTTTCTTGAAAATTTTCCTATTATGGATGCCCGCAATAGTTTCCTTTTGGAATTTCAAGACTATTATTTAGAAGCGCCTCGCTACTCAACCGATGAATGTTTGGAAAGAGGACTTACCTACAGCGTTCCTCTGAAGGTAAAACTCAAACTCTCTTGTAATGATATTGAACATGAAGATTTTAAAACCGTTATCCAAGATGTGTATTTGGGAATGGTTCCCTACATGACCCCCAGAGGAACTTTTATTATTAATGGTGCTGAACGTGTGGTGGTTTCTCAATTACACCGTTCGCCCGGAGTATTCTTCGGATCATCATACCATAATAATGGATCTCAGTTGTATTCGGCTCGTATTATTCCTTTCAAAGGTTCTTGGATGGAATTTACTACCGACATCAACAACGTAATGTATGCATACATTGACAGAAAGAAAAAATTACCCGTAACCACTTTGCTGAGAGCTATCGGTTATGAAACCGATAAAGATATTTTAGATATCTTCAATATTGCAGAAGAAGTAAAAGTTACTAAAGTGAACTTGAAAAAATGTGTTGGCAAGAGATTGGCCGCACGGGTAATGAAAGTTCGTACAGAGGATTTTGTGGATGGAGAAACCGGAGAAGTAGTGAATATCGAGCGTACAGAACTCATTATTGATCGGGAAGTTGTGCTTGAAGAAAAACATATTCAAATGATTATGGATGCTAATATCAAATCGGTGTTGTTCCATAATCAAGATGAAAATAAAACAGACTATTCCATCATCTTTAACACGCTACAAAAAGATACTGCCAACTCGGAAAAACAGGCATTAGAATATATCTATTTACAACTTCGTAATACGGCTCCGCCGGATGAAGAAGCCGCAAGAACAGCTTTAGAAAAACTGTTCTTTTCAGATAAACGTTATGATCTGGGCGAGGTGGGACGTTTTCGTATCAATAAAAAATTAGGACTAAATACCTCTATTGATACAAGAATTTTAACAAAAGAAGATATCATCTCTATTATTCGCCATTTAGTACAACTTATCAACTCTAAAACGGAAGTAGATGATATTGACCATTTGAGTAACCGCCGTGTGAGAACAGTGGGTGAGCAACTTTCCAACCAGTTTGGGTTAGGGCTGGCGCGCATGTCAAGAACTATTAGAGAAAAGATGAATGTTCGCGATAACGAAGTATTTACTCCGGGAGATTTGATTAACTCCAAAACCCTTACTTCCGTTATTAATTCATTTTTCGGGACCAATCAGCTCTCTCAATTTATGGACCAAACCAACCCGCTTTCGGAGTTGACCCATAAGAGAAGAATCTCTGCGTTGGGTCCCGGAGGGTTATCGAGGGAAAGAGCAGGATTTGAAGTGCGCGACGTGCACTACACACACTATGGTCGCTTGTGTACCATTGAAACCCCAGAAGGTCCGAATATCGGTCTTATATCCTCACTCTGCGTGTTTGCAAGAATTAATAATTTAGGATTTATTGAAACTCCCTATAAAAAAGTTATTGATGGCGTTGCGCAAATTGCAGACCCTGCCATCTATTTAAGCGCCGAAGAGGAAGAAAATAAAATTATTGCGCAAGCAAAAACTAAAATTAATGAGAAAGGGCTCTTGGAAGACAAGATAAAAGCCCGCCAACTCGCAGATTATCCCATTGTTTCAAGAGAAAATGTGGACTTGATTGATATTGCGCCCAACCAAATTGCTTCTATTGCTGCTTCGTTGATTCCCTTCTTGGAAAACGACGACGCGAACCGCGCTTTGATGGGATCGAACATGATGCGCCAAGCGGTACCGCTCTTAAATCCGGAAGTACCTATTGTGGGTACCGGATTAGAAAAACAGGTAGCCCTTGACTCTCGCTCGCAACTCCGCGCAGAAGGAACAGGTACTGTTGAATATGTGGATGGCGAAAGAATTAGAATTAATTATGACTACTCCGAAAATGAAAAACTCTCCAGTTTCGATTCTAATGTTAAAGAGTATGAACTGCCCAAATTTAAAAGAACCAATCAAAACTCCTGTATTAACCTTAAACCGCTTGTGAGAAAAGGACAAAAGGTACAAAAAGGTGATGTGATTACAGAAGGTTATGCCACAAAAGATGGCGAACTGGCTTTGGGTAGAAATATGATGGTAGCTTTTATGCCCTGGAAAGGATATAACTTTGAAGATGCTATCGTTATTTCGGAAAGAGTGGTAAAAGAAGACATCTTTACTTCTATTCATATTGAAGAATTTACATTGGAAGTTCGCGACACAAAACGTGGTATTGAAGAGCTTACCAACGATATTCCCAATGTTTCTTCGGAAGCTACTAAAGATTTGACAGAGGAAGGCTTGATCCGTATTGGCGCTGAAGTTAAAGAGGGCGATATTTTAATTGGAAAGATTACACCTAAAGGAGAATCTTATCCAACTCCGGAAGAGAAATTGCTGCGCGCTATTTTTGGTGACAAAGCCGGCGACGTGAAAGATGCTTCTCTTAAAGCGCCTCCTTCTATGAAAGGTGTTGTTATTGGCGCTAAGTCAATGTCTCGTTTGGTTAAAGATAGAAAAGCCCGGTCGCGAGATAAAGATATTATTTCGGAAATTGAAGCCAGATATGCTAAAATTAAAAATGATCTTAGAGAAGAATTGATTTCCAAGTTCTATAAAATATTGGATGGAAGAATTGCGCACAATGTTTACGACAATATGAGAAATATTGTGATCTCAAAAGGTGCAAAATTCTCACAAAAAGTTCTAGGAGCAGTGAACTTTATGACGGTAAATGTTTCAAAGTGGACAAGTGACAGCAAAATTAATCAAGTAATTGCCGATTGTATTCGAAATTATTTGGCAAAAGAACGCTATTTCCATTCTTTGGAAACACGCGAAAAATTCGATGCTACCATCGGGAGCGAACTTCCAAGCGGTATTGTGCAGATGGCAAAGGTTTATATCGCTGAAAAGCGTAAACTAAAAGTGGGAGATAAAATGGCAGGTCGCCATGGTAACAAAGGTATTGTGGCAAAAATAGTTCGTGAAGAGGATATGCCTTTCATGGAAGATGGAACTCCTGTGGATATTGTACTGAATCCGTTGGGCGTACCTTCCCGTATGAACCTCGGACAGATCTATGAAACTGTTCTCGGCTGGGCAGGAAAAACACTCGGTACAAAGTTTGCAACCCCCATTTTTGATGGTGCAACTATTGAACAAATCAATGAATTGATGGAACAAGCCAAATTACCGCAAAATGGTAATATCCAGTTATATGATGGTGAAACAGGCGAAAAATTCCACCAGAAAGTAACGGCCGGTTATATCTATATGATTAAATTACACCACATGGTGGACGACAAGATGCACGCACGCTCTATTGGCCCCTATTCTCTCATAACGCAACAGCCCCTGGGAGGTAAAGCACAATTCGGTGGACAGCGTTTTGGAGAGATGGAGGTTTGGGCTATTGAAGCATTTGGCGCCGCCAATATCCTGCAAGAGATCCTTACCGTGAAATCGGACGATGTGGTGGGACGCGCCAAAACATACGAAGCTATTGTGAAAGGTGAAAACATGCCAATACCGGGTCTGCCCGAATCGTTTAATGTGTTAGTTAACGAATTACGCGGATTAGCGCTGGATATTACATTTGATTAAACTCACGGTTATTTGAACCTTGATTGTATTTATTTTATAATTATATCTATTTTTTTATTTACTTTGCAGCGGTTTTAATTAAATTATTAAATATGAAAACAGTACCTACATTTTCCTTTTCTTTTATTCGCGCTTTGGCATGGCAGAGCGCTATTTTTATTACCCTATTCATTTTATTTGCCTGTCCCACATTGTTGTCGGCACAAATAACGCGCGAACAAGCAGACCAAATTGTATGGGAACACCTGCAAAAAGAGGTTTCCCAACCCTACTTCCTGTATGCCAATACCCATACGCCAAGTGTGGCAGGAATTAACATTACCACTTCTAATGCAGAAGTGGTGAAAATAAAATATGCCTCTTGGGCATATTATCTAAACGAATTTCCAGTTGCGAGTGGCCCCTCACAGCATCGCTATCTTTTTGTAAAAGAGGATAATGGTAATCTGTTGGAAATTATTACCACTAATGATATAGTTCCCGATTTAACAGAATGGGAACTGCTCCTTGGGATTGTTGATTTGAAAAGCGAGGCGATCAGTATCTATCCCAACCCCACCACGGGAGAATTGACAATTGACAATGGACAATTGACAATTAACAATGTGGAGGTTTTTGATATTTACGGCAGAAAGATCCATTCATCAACTCTTACCTCTTACCTCTCACCTCTCACCTCTATAAAC
>Ga0123354_10021394_pt1 | contig 10191 bp, 9 predicted proteins | sample TergutLab28metaG_2_FD_97872 | JGI IMG/M metagenome (GOLD analysis project Ga0123354, IMG submission 97872) | Labiotermes labralis P4 segment gut microbial communities from Petit-Saut dam, French Guiana - Lab288 P4 | ecosystem: Host-associated > Arthropoda: Insects > Digestive system > Gut ...
AAAAAAAAAAAAAAAATTCTGAACCTATTTAAAAAAAAAAGTTTGTTTAGGAGGGGGAGGGAAAAAAAAAAAAAAAAAAAGGATTACTGTAAGATGAAATGAAGCCAACAAATTTTTGTGGGGATGTCATGTGGAATGAAGCCAGCTGGAAGGTAAGAATAAACTGAACTGGCAAAGTATATTACCCAGATATTTTCATTTGTCTAAGAGATGATGTACATTCAGGTTCCACAATTTCAGGAAGCTAATTAATTCCTTATAAGACACGTGAATATGGAAATGAGAATTAACTTTGTAACAAAGACTGCATGGCCAGAGATCAAAAAGTAAGTTTTATACACAATATTAAACTCATCAACATAAATTAAAAGTAAACTATGTTTGGAGTGCACCACCCTTTCCTACAGAGAAGCAGCAGCCTTTATCATGACACCTCTGGTGCGTGTTAAGCAACGTCTTTGACACAAAGCCCTTGCTGCAGATCCGGCACTGGTAGGGTCTCTGACCTGTGTGATAGCGTTTGTGCACAACCAGAGTAGAGCGTTGAGTGAATGACTTGCCACAGATGTCACAGGAATGGGGTTTCTGCCCTGTATGGGTAAGCTGATGTACTTTAAGTGTGAAGCTCTTGGTGAATGCCTTCCCACACACAGTGCAGATACATGGTTTCTCCCCTGTGTGTAGGCGTCTGTGCAGTTTGAGTGAACGGCTGTTGGTCAGTGATTTTCCACAAACATCACATAAGTACTGAGTTTCACCTGTGTGGGAACTGAGATGTGACAAGAGATTCTTCTTGTAAGGGAAACTTTTCCCACAGGTCTCACACTGGAAGCGCTTAGCATCCTTCTGTGCATCTGGGTGGTTTGTCCGTTGATGTGTGAGCAAGTTGGCCTTGTACAGGAATGCCTTGCCACATATGTCACACTGATGGGGCTTCTCACCTGTGTGAACATTGCTATGAGCCTGCAGTTCAAAATTTGTGTAAAATCCTTTACCACATAAGTGACACTTGAAACGGAATTCACTGAAATGTCTCTTTTGGTGGATCTCTAAGTAAGCTTTGTACATTGTAGCATAGCCACAAATATCACAGACATGGCTTTTGGTACCAGTGTGCACTTTCTTGTGGCCTGTGAGTTCATATTTCCGTTTGTATGATTTATTGCAAATCTCACACGTGTATGGACGTTCTTTAGTGTGTGTTTTCATATGGCTTGTGAGCTGTTTGTTCGTTAAAAATACCTTTTCACAAGAAGCACAGTTGAATACCTTTGGAGACACATGTGTTTTTAGATGAGAGTCTAGTTTTGCTGTGCTCTTGTATGTCTTACCACACGTAGAACATTTTATAGGCTCTAACGATACACAGTCACTTGTATGAAGAATGTCTTGATGTCTGCCATGTACCTTCCCACAGTCCTTGATCATCTTGTTTCCTTGGGCAGGCTCACTTCTTGGTTTGGAAGGTGTTTTAGTTCTGAGGGTATTGTCTTTCTTGGAGCCACTTGGACCCCTTCCAAGATCCTGATTTCCAGACCTAGAAATAAAGATAAACTGATTCATCCCTCAGCTTGCATCAATTACTAGACAATGTAAATATAAACTGTAACTCCATAAATCAGAATTACTTAAGCAGTTCATACCCAGTCAATTTATGAATCTCCTGTTATCATGGAAAATGACTATTATCACAAAAGTCCACAATTAGATACTATCCTCTGTCACTACAGCCCATTTTACATTTCATAATCTATTCCTCCTAGGTTGTTCTACACATATGCCATATTGGAGAAGTAGTTTCTTCTCATATGCATCTGTATCAAAATGGTATATGCATATCTTATCTACCATATTCATCATCCTTAATTTCATCACCATATTACTCGTAAAATGTGAGGAGTGTAAACTGTGGGGCTCCTCAATATGCACTTATTTGTATTCTTATCTACTTTCTTTCTCCTTACTTGTCCAGATATTCTCAGACAATCTAATTCCTTCTCCAGAGTTAGATATATTCACCACCACATAGGGTGAGATATAATCACCATGACATAAAACAACAAGTAAGAACATTATAATGTATTATAATGCATATCTGCTCTTTGAAATAACTGATATGGGATGCATGGAGCACACTGGATTTCTGATCACACTGAATTTCTGAGCTTTCAGTTTTCCTGAATGTAACGTTTTGAAGCTGTTACGTATTACAATGTTACAGAAAGACATTTTAAGGCACTGATTATCACAATTACAACTTGCACACAAATACCGTGTTTTAATGTGAGAAATTATTTTTATTTCCTACATGTTCCACTTTTTTGCAAAACAGGGAAGCATTGCTCTTTGGCCATACATTCATATGGTTGAAGGCAAGGAAGCTTTTACATCATGACTGCTTTGACTGTTACTGTAATGAAATAAACCCCTTCTGCTACTTTACACGGAAGTTCTTTTATAATGATTTAACACTAGACATGTTTGTCCAATCAGAATTTATTGTTCCGTCTACTTGTGTACTTGGGAGGTTTATCCTTATGACATTGTATGATGTGGAAGGTAGTAAATTGCATAAAATTTTGTTACTTAATATGGTGCCTTTGTGTCCTGTCCAGCAGCACTTAAATCTCACATTATCGTGTAAAAGTAACTACAGGTAAAGTTGTCCCTCTAAGTGCCATGAAAGAATATGGGGGATGGAGGTATTGCTTGTCTACTTCTTTACCTCAGCAGCAGATGGAAATGAGTGTTCCATTGCAAGTCCTGGCCACTTTATCCTGGGGAAAGACAGCCTGTACCCACAGAATATGCGACTTAGTGGACCCCAGTGCCATTCTGCACACTTTGGCGAAGAGAAAGAAACCTCTTACCCTTGCCACATATGCAGCCACTGTTCCTCTGGTGTACAGCCTGTAGCCTAGTCACTATACTGATTATGCTATTCTGGTTCCTTAATGGTGCAGGACACTTGAATATTAAAGCAGTGATGCAGACACTAAGGACATACATAATTATTACTTGCCTCAGACTAGATGAGCAGAAAATATAGAATTTGAGACTTCAATGTGGAAATGAAAAAGACATTGGTTTCTTACACTGAGAGCAGAACATGAATGGCTTCTGTGTGAACTGTATCCTGAGGATATTGGGTGGACTTCTGATGTGGGTAGCAATAAGAGGGTGGAGAAGAATGCATAATGAGGAACTTCATGATTTGAACTAATTGCTAGATATCCCTAAGGTGACCAAATAAAGGAGAATGAGACAGATAAGGCAAGCTGCATGAATGGGACTGAAGTGAAATGAATACAAAAGTTTGGTAGGAAAATGTATTATGCACAGCAGAGCAGATGTACCATCCAAATTAATCATCAATCCATTTTGTTTGACACTGAATTATCTCTGTGCCCAAACAGCATTTTCAAATAACATACATATCAGCCAGCCTCCAATAAAAGTAGTTTAGTAAATGAATTCTGTAAAATGTAACTGTCTCACATTGCTGTGATGTACCTTAGGTGATTCAATGTAACTTTTGCAGCTTGCAACAGAGCTGTCTTAATTAGCAACCGGTATCATAATTTAGCACAGAGATATTATAACATGTCATAATACTAACCAAACATTGTTATATAGTCAATAATACAGATCCACATTCTAATGTATGCCATAAATGTTGATTAAACTTTATCATACTTTTGACAAGTTTTTTTAATGAAGGTGATGGTTATGTTGTAAGTTCTTCACATGTTATGAAAATCATAGGTATATCTGACAAATTATGCAGTGAAATAAGAGGTTGCTAATTAAAGAAATCTGGAAATTGTGCAAGGGGAACAAATGTGACTATTCTGAGATATGAGGGGAGTGGAAAGAAACCAAGAAAAACAAATTGCACACTCTAACTTGGCCATTGTGTACTGAATACAAACGAACAGTGATACACCTCAGGTAACTTGTTTCTTCTTCAGTGGTTCTTGGTTCATCACATGGCTATTTCTGGCACATACAAGTTGGCTGTTCCTGTCCTCCATCATATACAAATTATACTAAATAATTATTATGTATATTACCTGGCTCTTGAAGTGCTGTTCTATTTGCTTTCTCCCTTTAGAAATGCAATACAATAATACTTCTATTACTCAATCACCTCAATCCAAAATGTTTTCACATCAAAGAACAAATAATCTTGTATTCAAAACCAAAATAACCCACTTGCAGACACATAATACAATGCAACATGAAACTGGAGTAATGTACCACTCTGATATAAATGAGCAAATTGACTACAGTATTGTATAATTACAGAAAGTTATGTAACTAGTATCATGGGGTACAAATCCATTCAAACTGCTTTGCCATACACAATGGCTGAGATAAATGTCTAGTAACAGCAAACCTTCCTTCCACTGCATTACCTTGAAAAATGCATGAATGAACAAAAGTCTGCATCATCTTTAAACATCGAATTTCCTAACAAAATTACCATTTCACCTCCTCTGTATAATTACAGGTTAATATGTTTAATGCATAGGAGAAATTTCCTCTGTACCTTCTACCAACAGTTGGAAAAATTTAAGACTGCATTATACTCAAAATAACATATGTCATGTGAAGGTTAGTAATGTGGTACACAAAGATTCAGGAGTGAAAGGTAATAAATGGTGATGACCAGCAACACAAATTAGGTATGAAAATAGGTTCAGTAGTGACACTGGTACCCACCTTACTTGTGAATGACAAAAATTAAAGGATCCAAGAAAAGTGGCCAATGCCATCAATAATTCCTTTATAACAAGTATTGAAAAATTAAACATTCAACAAATAGACAAGAAGATCCTACCTCTATTCTAAAAGACTTATTTCCTTGAAACTTCCCCAACATAAAAATAATCCCAGTTAATGAAGATGAGTTAAAAAGTTTAAAACATTCCCTAAAACCAAAAAAATCATCAGCTTATGAGAAAATAGTAAGTAAAATATTAAAAGCTTATGCATCTCGCTTAAGTCACCCATTACACTACATTTGTAATCACTCACTATATACAGGTATTATTCCTGACCATCTTAAAATTGCAGTAGTTAAACCACTTTATAAAAAGACAGACAAAACTAGCATGACAAATTACAGGTTTGTCTCATTATTAACGGTTCTTTCTAAGGTACTCAAGAAAGTTATGCACAGTAGATTAAGCCAGCACTTACATACAAACAACATACTGGTCACAGAACTGCGTGGTTTTAGGAAAGGGATATCAACTGAAGATGCTGCTTTCAGACTCATTGATAGTGTATTCAAATCTATTAACCACAAAATGCATGTTGGAGGAATTTTCTGTGATTTGGCAAAGGCTTTTAATTGCATGAATCATGAAAGCTTGTTAGCTAAATTATTTCTACGGAATTCAAGGAGTATTTATAGACTGATTCAAGTCTTTTTTAACTAACAGAAGACAGAAAGTAGATGTAACATCACCTAATTCATCCCAAATTTTTTCTCTGACTGGGGTACATTGAAACATGGAGTTCCCCAAGGATCAATTCAAGGCTTCTGTTGTTCCCTATATATATAAATATATAAATGACAGTCTTTTAGCAGAAATTTCGAAGATTTCTATTCATTGCAAATTGAATTCAATCTCATATGACTAAACAGTTCACTGCTAATAATTTAGTTCTAAATTTAGATAAAAAGAAAATAATTAAATTCACAACAAAGAATTCAGCACATTCTACATTACATTTGGGTTATAAAGAAAAATATATGGAACAGACAGTGAATACAAAATTTCTTGTTTTACAAATTGATAACCACATAAACTGGAAGAACCACAATGAGGAAATGATTCCAAAGTTAAGTGAAGCATGTTATGCCATTAGGTCAATGGTCCATATCAGTAATATTAACACTCTCAAATCAATTTACTATGCATACCTTCATTGTATTATAAAATATGGAATAATCTTTTGGGGTAATTCTTCCAACAGTGGGAAGATGTTCACTTTACAAAAGAAAAACATCAGAACTATGGCTGGCGCATAACCCAGAACCTCATGTAGGAGTCTATTAAATCAATTAGAGATTCTGCTTGTTTAATGACAGTATACACTTTCATTAAAGAGCTTCATTATCAATAAACAGAACATTATTCAAACAAATTCATCTATACACAATATAAATACAAGGAATAAGCATTATATCCACAGGCAAAATGCAAACCTATCTTGTTTTCAAAAAAGTACATTCTATGCTGGCATAAAAATTTTCAACAGTTTACCACCTAGCCAGACTTTACAGCAGCCTTAAGAAAATACCTACATACAAATTCCTTCTGCACTGGAGATGCATTTTTTGTGTACAGATGATATGTAATACTGTTTTTGTAGAATGTTTGTAGTATTTTATACTGTAAATTTGTATATTCTGTGTATTTACAATTTGTTCCATATCGTATTGTCTTTATGACACACTTACGGATCCATGAAATGTATATGTGTGTATGTAATCATGTCCATATAACAAAATTCTGGACACAAAATATGCTGTCTGCATTAAGCACACACACAAAGACGACTGTGTCAAGAAACATGTATGTATGTCTTGTTTAGAAGTAAATTATTCTCCATAAAACTTGGCAGAAAAGTGTAATACATCTTACTTTTTCTGAAGGTATGGCTGCTGTTGCAATGTGTCAATTTGTTTTAAATCTTTCCAAAGCTCTATTCCATAGCTTATATTGCATATTCCTACAATTGACCAATTTATTTTCATAATTTTAATGCTGTAGTCAGGAGCTACTAATTCTTAAATTTCATGGTCTGTACATTAGAAAAGTCTTTAAGACTGCAAACAAGTCAAAGAACCAAGATAGAACATGAGTTTTGAGGTTTTTACAGCAGTATAATTGAGGATACCAGTCTTCAGGATGTTATGGTGTGTCATTGACTAAGTGGTTCCAACATATGAAAGAAATGTTGTCATCTTCATCTTCAAGAAGGATTTCAAAGCAGGTTAAGGAGCAGGAATGTACAAGCAAGGTGTGACTAGTACCAACTGCATGGAAAAAATGGCAAGCCAATGGGAAAGTGTGTGAGGGTAGTGGATATACAAACTGGTGAGGTCTTGAAAATGGCCCAAGATAGCATGTTATTGAAGTGATAATAATAGAAGTGTCAAATAAATATGTTCTAGCAATCAAGGTAAGAATAAAAATATAGCGAACAGTCCTTTGGTGCATTCTTACTAGGCAAAGATTATGTATTTATATCAGTTTAATTGGTTTCTTGATTTGTGACTTAACTTCTTCAGTATCCTGTTGTGCATTCTGCAGTCCTTTACATTACATTACTGTAATAATCAGTTCTCTGCCCCGTGACAGCTGCTTTATTTCATGGAATCCCTTAAGCAGAAGAATTTACTGAATTTCTGCACTGCACAGCTGCATTTGTACAAAACTGGTGTTGATAGAAGGAAGTAGAATGCCATACAAAAAGTCAATCCTTTGGTAACACGGAGAGTGTTCAGCAAGTGATTTTGTGTGAGTCATGTGTAAAACATCTAGCAGCAAAGATGAATAATTTGTGAGTGCAGTGCACACTCATGACTGCAATTCAGAATACATCTAATCATGTAACTCCAGTTATGTGGTAACATAACCATGACACACACACACACTGACTGCTTTAATGAGATGGGGAATATTGAATGATAAGGGAGAAATTGGCATGCATTTGTGCTGACAAAGTAACTTCAGTCACATATCAATGTTTTAATAGTATGAAAACCAATAAAATAAAAATAAGTTAGCACAATACTATTATACCACTCATGAATTTTGCAAACATTTGATCACTGTGTACTTAACAAAGGAAATCTCATGAATGGACTAACTGCTATTATTCATGCTATGAGTGTTCAAATGTAGATATTCAGTTCTGCATAATATGACTTCAAGGAACAGTAATTATTTTCACAGGTGAAAAAAACATGCCTGGTCATGACTCTTCTGATGAGTATTGAGCAATGTCTTGGACACAAAGCCCCTGTTGCATATCTGACACTGGTAGGGTCTCTGCCCAGTGTGATAGCGTTTGTGCACAACCAAAGTGGAACGCTGTGTAAATGACTTGCCACATATGTCACATGAATGGGGTTTCTGCCCTGTATGGGTAAGCTGATGCACTTTAAGAGTGAAGCTCTTGGTAAATGCCTTCCCACACACAGTGCAGATACATGGTTTCTCCCCTGTATGTAACCGTTTGTGGGCCTTGAGAGACATGCTGCTCGAAAGGGCTTTTCCACATACATCACAGATGAACTTCAACTCCCTTGTGTGCGTGTTCATGTGCGATGTCAATGAGCTTTTAAATGGGAAGTTTTTACCACACACACTGCACTGGTAATGCTTTGAGTCCTTTCCAGGGTGGTTGCTTCTTTGGTGTTTCCACAGGTTAGATTTGTAGAGAAATGCCTTGCCGCATATGTCACACTGATGTGGCTTCTCATTTGTGTGGAAGTTCTTGTGTCCCTGCAACTCTGAGTTTGTGTAGAATCCCTTCTTACAAATCTCACATGTAAACCTGAACTCATTAAGGTGTCTCTTGTGATGAACCTCCAAGTTGGCTTTGTACAGTGTTGAAAATCCACAGATGTCACACTCATGTTTGCTGTCTGAAGTATGGACAATCTTCTTATGGCCTGTGAGCTCATATTTTCGTTTGTAAGTTTTATGACAAATGTCGCATGTGTATGGACGTTCTTTGCCATGGGTCTTGATGTGATTTCGTAGGTGCTGATTTGAGAAAAACATTTTCTCACATGCCTCACACTTGTATTCTTTCCGAGGCACATGATTTTTCATATGCTGTTTTAGCTCTGAGTTTGTGTGGAAGATCACTCCACAGGAAGCACATCTGAATTCCTTGGGAGTTCTGTGAATTTTCATGTGCGATATGAGTTTACTCTTGAGTAAAAAAGTCTTGTTGCAGGCCAAACAAGACAGTGATTTGTGAGTCTGTTTGTGACACACAAGCTCCCATCTGTGAAAACTTTCTCCACATTCATCACACTTCATCATTTTCTGGTTGCTTCTGAGATTTTTCACATACATTTTCTGGCTTTTGGATGTAGGGCCAATTTTGTCCTTGGTTTTAATTTCCTTGCCTCCAGATTTTCCAAAACTTGCAGACCTAGAAACAAGATAAACAAAACTGATCCAGCTTATAAAAATAAAATGGTGTATTATTCTCATGCAATAATCACTCCTTTCAAATACACACTTGTGTGTAAAGTTGCATGTTTCATGTTTCGAAATAAACTAATTAAAAAAAGTTCCCTCTTAAAATAGCACAACATAACATTTTTGGTCATAGGCCCACACTCAGAAAAACAATCATGAATAATCTATGTGCTGTGAATCACAGAGCTGGGCACATACAGTCCTTAGTAAGCAGTTTTTTTCTTCCAAAGTTTTCAATTTATAAATGCCAATTTATGAATGTTGGTCATGTGATCAGATATTACTGCACCAGTTACTGAGTCTACAATTCTTTGTAAGAATGTATGTATGGCCACATTAAATTCAGTACATCTGTCTGTCTTGTACTGTAATCTCCCTTATTTTTCTGTATACAATTTGCCAAACACAAAACACTGACTGTAGACAAGGAATATGAGGAAGCACTGATGGGGTACTCAAACAAATGATGTCAGCAGAGAACTTTAAATTAAATTAATAATACAAGTAACAATTTATTACCATATTAATGAAACAGAAATAATACAATACTGACAGTTCTTTGTTGGAACACACACACAACACACACACACACACACACACACACACACACATATATATATACAGGGTGGGCCAAAAGTAGGTCTACAGTAATAATATACGAGATATACAGGGTGTCCCAGGAGGAATGTGCCAGACTTCGGGAGAGTGTTCCTTATGTTAAAGTATACCGATATAAACCAAAACACCTATATCCAAAGTTGAACGGTTATGGTGATACTGGCCAGAGAAGTTTGAAAGTTTGACAGCTGTTACACACTTATTGATTACCAATACATATTAAAACTGGCAGGAATATGTGGTTTCTATAATGTTAATATCTGTACTTAACATGTAATTAACGTATGAGTGACATAAAGCCATTAAATTGAACTACATAAACACTCGCATTAAC
>Ga0123354_10021395_pt1 | contig 10191 bp, 2 predicted proteins | sample TergutLab28metaG_2_FD_97872 | JGI IMG/M metagenome (GOLD analysis project Ga0123354, IMG submission 97872) | Labiotermes labralis P4 segment gut microbial communities from Petit-Saut dam, French Guiana - Lab288 P4 | ecosystem: Host-associated > Arthropoda: Insects > Digestive system > Gut ...
AAATCTGGCAACCGAAAAGAGATTTGTTCGTAAATACAGTTGGACCACTTTTATGTACGTTCATTATTACTGCACTGCAGAACATCAACGTGCGCGACAACACACAGGAGCCAAACTGTAAACGTCGGCCAGAATACACGAAGGGAGTTCTATTGATGATCTCTACGCACAGAGTTCATTTCGGTCCTGCCTATACCATTCATCTCGAGTAAAAATTCCTTCACGTATTAACCCCTTCATTTACTTACATGTATATGTTCTGACGTAAGTGTTTTAATACATGGTTTAATTCGTCATCGATATAGAAACAGGAAACTACCGATTTTTAAAGCAATATAGGTTTATTGGAAATGACTGTCTGGGTTTTAACTACTTGTCATACACAAATCACTTGCGAAAGGAGTGTATGTATAAAAGATAAAGTGATCCCGTTACAGGCCCGGTGTGATCCTGAGTGTGGGTAGAGGTATAGCTCTACTCTTCCATGACCGCGGCACTAGAAGGGGGTGAGTGGTCAGCAGCGCGCCCTGGCCGCACTTTACCCCCGGGAAAGACCCGGTACCCATTTTACAGGAGCTGGGTGGGCCCCAGGGCCGGTCTGGACGGGCGGAAAATCTCATTCCCACCGGGATTCAATCCCGGACATTCCAGCCCGTAGCCTGTCGCTATACCGACTGAGCTACCGGGCTCATGGGGTATATGCATTTTTTTATTTAATAGAACAACACTCCAAGTTTTTGTTACATACCTTACAGGTGCTCTATATGTGCACCCTTTGTGATTCTACAAACATCAACACGATAACCGAATTCGTTCTAACTGTTTGTAGCATGTCAACTGTGATGGTTTCAATGGCGGTTCTGATTCGTACCTTCAGTTCCGGGATACTTTCTGGAAGAGGAGGAACATAAACCTGATCCTTGACGTAACCGCATAGAAAGAAATCACATTTGGTTGCATCTGGAGAACAAGGTGGCTGTTGTTAAAACCCCGACAATCATTTCGAATAACCCTGTATATTAATACTCTTCGAAACTGGTGTATAATTCTGGACGACTAGTGCTTTATTTTTGTTTTGTATCCCGCGCAACTGCATGAATTCCCCCCGTTCGTCGTCAGATCTTCATTAACGGTTGAAACGCCAGCACAGTAACTTCACATACACACCCGAACTTTTTTTTTGTGGCGCTGCGGCCCAACGCGGGCCATAGCCTCCTCATTCACGAGGTTTCTAGATCACACACAGTGACGCATCACTGCCCGTAGGACTCCTCTGGACGCGTGATCAGTGCGTCGCAGAGACCTCTACCTGACAACATACAACACTCACGACAAAAATCCATGCCCCCGGTAGGATTCGAAACCACAATCTCAGCAGGCGAGCGGCCACTGGCACCGGCCACATACGCACTTGAAAGTGCATTTTTGCACACGTCAAAACATAGATTATTTTAATGGCCGGAAATGGATTTCAACTGTCTAACTTCGTGTGTAACGGCTAAAATTGTGACGATTTGCAATTGAAACTACAGAGAAAATGCATGGCAAAGAATCATGCGTGTTTTACACTCAGGAATAAAATTTAATCACCTTGCATTGACGAATATGGGACATAGAAAATGAGAAGTTCATGATTCGTCAAACTGATGTTAAATCATATTCCATTAAACTGGGTCCCACATGGCTTCCAGCCTACATCAAACTCAGATCTTTTCCTTGTAACAATTTCCATTTTCGAACAATGTCAAACGTTTGTCACAGGCACACAAATGTAACTTCTTCTACCGAGCACGGTGTCTCAGTTGATAATGGTCCTGACATACCTGAGTGGTGCTTAGTCGGGTTTCCGATATCGAAACCTACAATTCTGAGCAAGATTTTTCGTAATTTTCCTAAGTGGCTCCAGATACATGAGACAGTACATTAAGTTATGCCACTACCATTTCCATCTCCACCCGCTACACTTCATTATCCACTACCCAGCATTCCATTCGACGCTGTGTAATCTGATTTAACAAAAGCGTTGTTAAGAGTAAATCAGTCTGTAATTTCAAGTCGTTTGCTTTCTCGCTGAAGGCCGGACAAATGGAACATTTAGATTCCCAAAGGATATGGCTTTGATTTATTCATATGCAATCAGCAAACCATTCAAACCGCACAGACTTACATTATACGCCACTCTGGAACATACAAATCCTCTGCAAGGTAAGGATTATCTACAGACATGATAATCCCCACCCTTCAGCAGGATTTTAATGACAAATTTCTAGCAGGAACACGTTACCATCACGCGATCTTGTCTGTAGAATATATCATATCACGTTACCGTGTATAGGGACAGTGACACCTGTTCAGGAGAAATTTATGAACTCTTACCAGGCCTGTATATTTTGGAGATGGCACTGCCTCTAAGACAGGAGAAACCATAAGGGCAATAAGCCATAACAATACGGAATCGATTTCAAAAGTTTCGGAGCTGTCACCCCTTGCATCGTCAGGGATTGAAATATACGTACAGACAGTGTCTTGAATGTTATCCCTCAAAAACTTCAGCTGTCTCTGACGTCTTATCGCATGTAAAACCTGATCACGCAGGGAAGTTTGGGCCCGTATCTCTACCTAGAGTGCAGCTTTAATTATTTCGTACAAGGGTCTCCAACTTTAAAACAGGCCTCTCACTCAAGACTGTGCTACGAAACGGGAGGTCGCGGGTTCGATTCCCGATGTGGTCACTGGGATTTCTCATTGGCTTAATCCTTCCGGTCGCAATATGGCTCTGAGGTCCAATCGGCCACTGACAGAAATGAGTACCAGGGGCATTTCTTAGGGTTTAAAGACTGCTGGTGCATAGGACTGACAACTTCACCACCTTCATGTGCCTACTGACTAGAAAATCTGGCAGCCTTAACCACCTGGAACCCTAAGGGCCTGTTCAGGCCTGTCAAGGGATAAAAATATCACTCCCGACAATATTTATCGAAAAATTAAGGCTATTTTGCTTACAATATTAGCTAAAGATAAAAGGAAGATAGAAGTGACAAGAAGACGAGGAATAAGACGTAGGAAGCTACTGTATGACCTTAAGAAATGGAGAGGATACTCTCATTTGAAGGAGGAATCTCTAGACCGTACTGTGTGGAGAGCTCTCTTTGGAAGAGGCTTTGGACCTGTTGTAAGACAGACTATTAAATGAGTGAATTAGTTAATTAACAACGAAAATTTTCTTTAAATTCTCACGAAGAAAACGAATTATCCCACATTCTTCTTGCTGTTAATTCCCTGGCTAAATGTGTCAGGATAAAGTAAACGAAACGTTTAATTTACGTATTTCTTCGAAAAACACGGGCCCTGTTATATTCTGTGCACTCATTGTAATTTAAGGATAAGTGAAATAGAGTTTACAAACTGCACAGGGATACCAGAGCATCAACATACATTATTTTGGCTGCATAATCTCATACTTTATCTGGGAAGAACACAATTTTCGTAATTAATTTTTATCCAACACTGTAAGTGTAATTCAGCATTTTTCCACTATTCTGTATCCTGCTCTCCTTAACGTCATTGTAGATGCGAAAATTTGTTTCAAGAGCGTTTGGCGACATTTCTCGCATGGGAGAGATTTACTTTGCCAAAGTACTACAAATGAATAAAAACCATCTGTCAAAATCATTTACCTGCTCCATATGATGCACAACACAGAAGTTGGAGAGTGTGTCAGATAGCAGCGCAAATTTAATGAAACAAAGTTCGGCGGACTCTCATTGCCTAGTACAGCTTTTATATCCCTCTACTCGGAATATCGATTAAAGGTAGTCTGTCAACTTTAAGTGCACTTTTATCATCCACGCACCCCATGTCGTTTCCTATACTGGATTCAATGACAGTTGCAAAAAGGCTGGGAACCCTTTCCTTTTCTACGCTGCAGATTTACAGACAAGTCTTCAACGTAAAAACCTGTCAGTTGCAGAATGAATGTACAGAGTAACATGCAAATATTAAATTCTATGGAGGACATTATTTCTTAAGGAGCTAAATGCCGCTTTTTAACCAATAAATCTCCCTTCAACATTTATGGAACCTCAAAAATTCCCATACAACCTCCCTGATTAGCACTTAAACCCAAATAGACCAAATCCACAGCTTCCCAATTTACCGCTTTAAGATTTCTTCTTTTTTTCCCATGATACGACCCTGTCAAGTCTTCACAATCACACTTAGACATGCCACAGACAGTAGGAATACTGTGGACGAGTGATCACCCTGACGCCGAGAACTGTACTTGACAACACACAACATTCACAAGAGACAGACCATACATAACCCCGGCGGGATTCGAGCCCGCAATCCAACAAGCGGGAGCGACAGCAGATCCACGCCTCAGACTGCGCGGCGACTGGGATCGGCACTACTTTGAGATACATTTCACAATTATTCTTCCATCAGAATCTAGGTGGCCCAACATCTTCTTCAAGTTCAGGTACACAGTTGGTAGGACTTTTTTTTTTATTATTTTAAAGTGTGTACAGTCTAGTATTAACACCACTTACATCTGTCAAATGTTCATTCATTTCTATACATCGAGAAGAGGGCCTGATATTCCCTTATCATTCGTTCCATTTGCAAACCGTTACATTTCACGCAACAGATGAATACCCGCGTAAATTGCCATACTTCTAAGCAGTCTCAATAATCATTGAAATTTAAACACCCATAAGCCAATAAAGTTTGTTTACGTCAAGCTATCCCTGCAGACTGGGCCATTAGTCTAAAGCGTCCTGTTTTTGTCTCCCTGATGTTTCCGTGACAGGCGAATCAAAATAATAAAACCGTAATAGGTTGTAAACAAACCTGATAATAAAACCTGGCTATAAACAGCCACCGATGTGCAGCACTGCACACACTTCTATATCAGCGCAGGAGCGCCACAAGTATAATTTGGATATTTACAATTAGACCTTTCGTTTATAAATCCAATTACGAACGTCGGAAAATGATACATAAAATATTTACGGTTCTAAATACAAAAGAGTTGTACACGAAAGGATAAAATGGGAAAGAATAAAAAAGAACGCAACTAATATCTTGAAAACTGTAACTACCGATCCCAGTGGTCGCGCGGTCTAAGGCGTAGGTCTGCAGCCGCTCGCTTTTTGGGATTGCGGGGTCGAACCCCTCCCAAGGTATGGATGTCTTTCTCTTGTGAGTGTTGCGTCTTGTCAGGTACAGGTGTCTGCGTCGGGCTGATCACTCGCCAAGAGGAGTCCCACCGGGTATGTGTGTGTCATTGTGTATGATCAGATGCAACCATAACATGTAATTTATTTAAATTTTATGTAATACTTCAGACCCAAACTAGCGGGAACAAACTTTGTTGCCAGTCGATGTGTACTCGTATTCTGCACAGAAGTAATCGCTGATTTCTGTGACTACTGCAGAAAACACGTAAATTGACTGTCCCGTTAGAACATAGAGATTTAGTGTTCAACCAGGAGGCACCCATCCTGCGCTAAACATTTACAGGGTTAATATGTAGTTCTATTGATTTCGATAAAGTATGATATATAGAGATAAAAATGAGGTGTTCTAGAATTAAGGGTGATGTAGTTTTGGAACATGACCTGTACAGCTGGAAAGGAAGGAAATATCGAAAGTGAAGTTTGGAAAGACTTCTATTCCAACCATACATGAATAAATAGATAAATTAATCAATTAATGGATGGAAGAATATGTATAAGGGATAAATAGATTAATGAATGGATGGATGAATAAAAGGATAAGGGATAGATTTATGAATGGATGGATAAATGAATGGATGGACGGTTGAATAACAGGATAAAGTGATAGACAGATTAGTGAGCAGATGTAGAGATGAATGAATTAATTAATTGAGTTAAAATTTTCAGGTGTTATTAATACGAACTTAAGAATGTATCAATGACGGTTCCCAGGTTTTGGTGTGCCAGTGTGACTAAGAATAGAACCAGCAACTGCTCATGATTTAACCTTTAAAGGTTACAGGTTAATGAATGTACCTACCTTTTCAACATTGAAATGTCTGTGTTTCGTCCACTAAACGTATTCATTTTTTTCATACCATTTTCAGAAAAAAACAATAAATTTTCCAGATAGTTTTTTTAATGGAAGCGAACTGTTTTTGTGAGGTATGACTTAGAACGTTTCTTATGTAAAATGTATTTTAATATTACTCGTCTAAGGATTAATATCAAACATAAGAAATACATGTTGACTGCGATATGAAATATTATAAACTCTGTATGGAAGATAACTTTTAATTTCACCGTACCATTTACAGGCATGAGGTACCACCATAATATCTTGCGACTTCCAACGTAAAGGACGAAAGAAATAATAAAAAAAAAGTGCAATGCGGAGGGAATTATAAGTTTGTAATTATTAACCTAAGTAGGAAATTCCCCATTGTATTGAATATAAATATTCATTAAAGTGCTCGTAAAAGCTCCAAACTCTATCCTGTTCTGAAACAACTTAATCTAGTTCGCCATAAAAATTAATTCTCTAAAACGCGCTGTGATTTTATTATTACAGGGCAGAGGTTTCAGAACGTCATGGGTCCAGTTTGGCACCTCCTTCGTCATAAAGACAATATTCGGAATGTTAATTTACACAGGTAAAGAACACTCGCTATGACACGCATTTACCTTTCTATCATCTGACAACATTGCGTCATCGGCAGTATTTTATAAACTGTTCATATATTAGAGAACAGGACCCCACACACAACAAAAATACATTTGAAAAATCACACATTTCAACAGTGTAAATAGAAAGTGCAGTGTAAAACGAACACACCTGAATTCCATTCTAGACCGTCATAGGCAAGACAGGCAATGAACGTACAAATGTAACAGTGATGCAAGTTCGAGCAACCATTGTTGCAATGGAAAAGCAATAAGTATTGCACAGGTCGAGGGTGTGTTTGTGGCCTTAGGTGTCCAGCATGCAATGCGCATGTCATCTGTGGCCTGTCCCGCTCAATTACACTTTTCCACATTACGTCATAAATGGCATGATTATCGAAGAAAAAATTTACTGAACGTACAAAAATGTGTTTTATTTTCTGTACAGCTTTGGCCTGAAACATTCCTCGTTCTAAGAATAATTCTGCGAGGTACTATCACAAAGGTACATAGTTCTCCGTGGAACGGTAGTGTAGTTGGTATAGCGACTAGCTACAGGCTGCACGGTCCGGGGATCGAATCCCAGTGGGGGCGAGATTTTCCATACCTGTCCTGGGGCCCACCCAGCCACCTGTATAATGGGTACCGGTTCGCTTCAATGCCTGTACAGGGGTACAATTTACCATTTTTACTTCTTTTACATAGGTCTCCACGTAACCCTTAATCTTGTCATTTTTTTTTGGAAAATACTCCAGTATCGAATTTCAATAAAATACGTCCAGTGAGAGCCGAGCTGTTGCATGCGGACAGACGGACAGACAGACACGACGAAGCTAAGAGCCGCTTTTAGAAATTTTGCGAACGCGCATAAAAATTGCCTCTCTGTAAATTACAAGAGAATATGGATAATGGAGTCTTATCCCCACTCATTCTTAAACTTGGCACTGCATGGAATTTTCTAGTGAGCTTCATGGCCCAGTCGCCTTAACCGCGGCGAAAGAGCCATCGATGGGTAGTGATTAGAAAGTTAGGTTAGCCCTACAGCTGGTTTGGAAGTTTTACAGAAGATAAAAGGTAAACGGAACGGAACCTCGTCCAAACCTTACCCCAGTAACTAAACCGTCGGAGATTTATCCGCATCACTAGTCAGTTCGATGTGAGTTAATTCTTACCATGTACGTAACTAAGTAACGTGGTACCGGGAAAAAGAGATCAAGCTCATCATGTTTTTATTCTGGCACTAAAGGGAGGTGTTCAGTGTCCTAGGCAGCTTTATTACCCTAGAAAAAGAAATCTCGATACTCATTTGAGTAAGAAGCAAAGGGACCCAGGAGACGGTCGGGACTCACTGCACAGGAGAAAATTTTCTCTTCAATCTGGTATCCAAGCCCCAATCTTCCAGCCCACAGTCACCTGGAATTTTAGTTGTAAATAATCAAGAGTTCGCCTTGTACGTTTATCGGAGAATAAGGTCACAAGAAGAAGATATCACTCGTAGCGTCTCAGCTATTTCACTCCAGAATTACACTTTGTAATGCAATGGGCATTCACTTGATACTTTAATTCATTGTCTAAACTGTCCTGTGCTCTACCATTTGCTAGTTAACCTATTAGACATAAAAAAGCCACAGACACGGATAATAATGTGATGCGTCATTCATAATTACGCAGAATAGTGTATGGAGATATGAAGCTGGGATGGGGCAATGCAGCGTCACGCCTAATTTCCTGATCTTCCCACAGCTGTTACAAAACGGTAATGTTGAAGAAGGAAAGACTTATAATCTCGCAAGGTTTGTAACCTAACGAAATTATTGTGTTTAGCAAATCTGTGAAAATGAGATAGGCGAAACTTGTAGAAAGCATGGAAGAGTTGTAAAACGTATTTAAAATCTTGTTCTTGAAGATTTAAGTTCAGTGACCGCTTTTACACGTGCACAAATGTGAGGGTAATATTAAAGTGCATCTTTCAGGGTAATAGAATGCGTGAAGCAGTATTGTGGTCCCAATTACTGCACTATATGGGACATTACAAACTTTGTAACGAGTTCTCAAATTTCTTAAGCCCTAGGAATTTCTTCAGTAGCTGAATAAACAAGTCTTTGCGAGGTTAAATCACTACAAAAATTTGAAACTTCCGATTAAAAACTGTTTGGGTAATGCAAAGTCAGGACTTCTGGGTTGTCACAACGTGTCGAATGTTACAGAGTTACCTATGTTTCGGATGATCATAGTGCCTCCATCTTCAGGTTCAAACACTCCAACATAAGTTGTTCCTTTTCAGACTAGCTGACCATGAAGACGGTCTATGATAACTTCAAATCTCATAATTGTGAATTATTTTTGACAAAAGTAAAATAGTTTAAATTAAGATTACCGGCGGTGAATGAGTCCAATTCATACACCCCTTTAGACTAACCTCAGTACAGTAGTTTATGCGTGGGCCCGGTAGCTCAGTCGGTATAGCGACTAATTATGGGCTGGACGGTCCAGGATCGAATACCGGTGGGGACGAGATTTTCCGCCCGTCCAGACCAGCCCTGGGGCCTACCCAGCCTCCTGTAAAATGGGTACCAGGTCTTTACCGGGGGTAGAGGCGGTCGGGGCTTGGGGATGACACCCCAGGTCCTAGAAAAAAGTAGAGCTATACCTCTACTCGCCCTAAGGGCCTGCGTGGCCCATAAAAAGGGTGAAAACCTAACAGTAGTTTATGCAATGTATTTAAACAGTTACAGAAATGTCGGCTGATAAAACTAATTCCTCTTCCACCCTTAGTGTCGAAATATACTAAAGCTGCAAAGAATGCCGTGCTCTATATATTTCAGCAGACACATCAACTTATGGCAAATATTATCCGGCCGTTGCTGTGGCACACACTTTGTGCGGCTAGCATTACGCACCGATGCGTCTCATTAGCGCCCCACACAAGAACTGACTGCGGTAACGGAAGAGGAACCAACGCAGCTAAAACAAAAGTCAGCCACTGGACACAATTCTAAGCTGCTCTCCTAAAGTCCAGAACCCACGCTCCAAGGATTTAACTCGATTTCCTCTGTGCCTTACATATGGGCAATCTCCAGTGAGTTAACTCAACCAAATTACGTACGCATTTCATGTAGCTCCCGTAAAAGCCACAGTATCCAGTCAATTCATCCTGCTTCATTTTGCTGTCCTAAGAGTAGCGTACTAGGCTTTTTTGTATAAATGAAGGAGATATCACCTCTGTAATATCGTTATGTTCTAAAAGTTTAATGCCCCTTTTGTCCAGTTAAGTAGACATTTGATCAGACCGTACCCAACATGTCTGATGCATGTTCTTAACTCATTTACTTTTTAAACAAATACCCTTAATAGAACTAAAAAATTAGTAAAGGCTTACTTACTTACTCCATGGTGCAGAGTCCTTCTTGAGAAGCTAACTGGTTTGCAGCTAGTCAAAAAATTCCCCGCATTTCACGGAACCCGAAGGTTCATTACCGCACTCACAAGCTTCCGCCACCCGTCCCTATCCTGGGCCAGCCCAATTCAG
>Ga0123354_10021400_pt1 | contig 10189 bp, 4 predicted proteins | sample TergutLab28metaG_2_FD_97872 | JGI IMG/M metagenome (GOLD analysis project Ga0123354, IMG submission 97872) | Labiotermes labralis P4 segment gut microbial communities from Petit-Saut dam, French Guiana - Lab288 P4 | ecosystem: Host-associated > Arthropoda: Insects > Digestive system > Gut ...
ACGATAACGGGACTCATATTTGCAAATGGTGAACAGCAATACACCGTTAAGAATTTTACATATTTTAACTTTTTAGACACAATTTGTATAATACATTTTACGAGACAAATGATCCAATTTTATACTCGTACATCCCACTCTTGTAAACACAATTTGCACGTCACGCCCTTAGAGACAAACGATTTAATTTGATGTATTCCATGGATGTAAACACGATGGGATCCCAAAGTGTGCCTAGCATCTTGTGACACAATTGACAAAATAGGCCGAGGATGACTAATCTATAGTCGAAACATGTAGCCTTATAATCACCTTGAGTAATAAAGTGAATGAGCTGACGTATACTATTTAATATTATATTACGTTACAAGCACATCGTGATGCTTCCATTCATATTGTCGACGATAGTTTTCACGTTTTCATTTTAATGCTCCCTGCCATCTACCGGCAGGAATGGCGTTCGTTGACTTCACGGCACCCTGCAGCAAAAATCGTAATCCATGGCTAGGTTGATGGGTTCGGTAGAACTTAGCAGAACTGTATTCTGTCTGTAGTAGTACAATGTAGAGGCGAATCAAAATACAAGAATTTTGCTTTGATAAAACTTCTTGACTGTTTGTTTTTCTCGCCCCATCTCTGCCTACCCTTAATCATAAGGCGCACACTTTTGCGGGAAATTTATATTGCACTGAAGGTAATTCTCTGTGATCAGTTTGGATACCATAGTAATCGATCCTCAAATCGAAGTTGTTTCAAGATGGGGCACGTCACGGTAATGACTGGTCAACAGTTCGATTTATGTTAGGAAAGTAGGAGCGTAGTGTTGTGTAATAAGAAATAACACGCTGATACTTGAATTCCCCGAATTGATACCTGTGAGTTTTATGGTAATGATTTTATATTAATTGTGATGCCCAGTTTGGCATGACATGAAGAACCGAGCAAACTATGATAAAAGTGACGTGTGGAGGGAGAATTTTCGAAAAGTAGGCTCATGTCCTTTGTGGAGGAAATGAATAGCAATGATATTACAGCAGTTGAAGAATTTTGTATTATGGACTGCAAACCAATAATAACATGTAAGTAAACTAATTTTATGTTTTACGGTCGTACAAGAGGTTACGTTCAGAAATAGCAAGAAATGTGAAGCGTGATATTATTGCTAATTTGTTGTAGATGCAGGTGATACAGCTCTGTTTTCAAGTTTAGAGTCTTCCTTAGTGCAGGCGTTGCCTCAAGATCCTACTGAATGGAGGAGATCGTATGGAAGGGCTGTCAAATCTGTTCATGTTGAAGCATCCTTCATTCCCTTCAGCAAAGACATCCTTCCTAAACAGGGAGATTGGCATTTAATTAATCAACCAGTACTTCATATTTTCTGGACAGAGTGTGTGGTATGTACATTCTTGTGAGTATTATAATTATCTGCCCTGTAGTGGTCACATTCATTTTCTGTTAGAACCTGTTACGTTATACACTGCTTAATCATTATAGGAGTGGATTGTCACTGACAAACCATAAAATGTGCAAATAATTATAACATAACCTTTTTTTTATTTTTATTTCTTTGAAATAATGAAAGATGCATGGTACAAGTTTTAAAATATAACAGAACCTGTTTCACCTAATTGCATTATTTTCATCCACATCCATTTCAGTTAATGACAGATAATTGTTTTATAATTACAGAAGGAACTTATGATTTGTAACAAATCGCTGCTGAACTAAATACTATGTGCACCATAAAAATTTAAGTTTGCTCAGTTCCGTAACATATTCCAGACAGCTGTGCAAAATTAAACAAGTTAACTTGTTGGTGTTATTACTGCTTAATTTACTGTCATCATTGATATTATGTTTGAACTTGTGAGGTGGGAACAGTGCTAGAAGGCAATGTGACACATCCTGAATTTCTCATAGAGTTATAGGTTGATGCATACTGAATTTTGGTGAGAGAGCCACTTAGAAAGTGTCATCTTTGTGGACTGGAAATGGGATATGAAGTTAACATCAGATTTATCTTGGGGAAATGGGATCAGACTGGTTCCGGATCATGTGCAGTGGCAGGCTTTGGTTTCACCTTCAGATTCTGCTGCCAGTGCTTGTTTGCATTTTGTTTATTTGTTATATAAGTTATTTAAAAGTACCTTGGATTGTCATTGTATCAGCTCCCTGGCTTAGTGGCCTTGATTTTAAACATTAGAATAGGCAAAAAATAATAACTTATTAGTAACTAATTTAATAATGAAAATTACATTATTGTTGCATATATTTAAAGATTATTATTGTGTCATGTATGTGTAATTGATATGTCCTTCTGATATGTAGTACATATGTAACTATCTCCTTGGCTGTACAGCCCTATAACAAACATGACTTTGTTTATGACAGAAGCATACTCTTCTGTATTGTTTGCCTTTTGCCTCCAAGTCTTAACTGGACCCTGTCCTGATCCACTTGAATCTGATCCATACCATCGCACCCTATTTCCTTAGGAGCCATTTTTGTTATTGGACACCATTATCATTTTTCAAGTCATTTTTCAGCAGTACTGAGATATCATCTACATATGCATGCCTCTTTCTCCTGTCTTGTAGGACTATTATCTGGCTGACTGTGGGTAATTAGTTGGCTTGTTGTAATTTTGTTATTTACTGATGCTGTAATTATCATCCAAGGAGAGGAAATTAGATTACCTTTGTGAACTATGTATATTGTTGTTTTCAGGATGTGGATGTATATAAGACAACAGTGCGTGATGAGATTGAAGCCTGGCTGAAAACATTAAGCCAGCATAATATTCAAGACTGGATGATTGTTCTTGTAGAAACATATGATATTAAGAAGACAAATAAATTGTTGCCCAGAACCACAGTTCTTGATAAAGTAAGGAGCGATTTTGCTTCAAAACATGGAGACAGGTAAACTACTGCAGTAAAACCCACCATTTAAGATTCACTTGGGAGACAAGCTTTTTATACCTTAAATTGAGAAAAACCTAAAACGACTGTATCAGAATTGAGCAGAAGATTACCACAGTTGTTACTAAAACATTATATTCACTCTGAATTTAAACCTAATGATGGTTATGTTCAGTCAATTTTATATTTATATTTTGGTATGTATTTTGTGGTGGCTTATATGTAAATGGCTCCTGCCACAGGGTTTTCAAACATTCATGTACTCACCAACTGTTAGAATCAATAATACACTGTTGTGATAGTTCACAACAATTCTGACGTCGCTTCACTTACATTGTGCATAATTATGGCATTATTTACAGAACCTGTACTTTAAAGTTGTAAACCCCAACCCTAAACTGAGGCTCCAGTTTGATCTAGGGACTGAATTTTCATGTCTTTAAATGCAGGAGAAACCTATAATTGAGGAGAATTATGAATTATTTGTATAGGGTTTTGGCCTGGATGACAAAAATGAGCCTGGAGTGCAGGAAAATCTTAAACTGAGATACTTTAAATCAGGATTCTACTGTAACTGCATGTGATAGAGACCTTGTGCTCTGTGTTGTATTGAATTTGAAGGTAAATTACCATATTTGCAAGAGCCTGCAACTGATCCCTATTCTGGGCCAGAGAAATTCAATCCAAGAACTCTTATCCTGTTACCATAAGAGGAGTTTTAATATCTTCCCATCTCTGCCTAGGTCTTCTAAGTGGCTTCTTTCCTTCAGGTTTTCCCATTAAAATCCACCTTTCTGTTCTCTGTTGTGTGTGCCATATGCTGCTCCTGTCATACCATCCTTGAATTAAACATCTCATACAGCAATGTTAATTTATCATGTCTCTGGGCATAAAAAATTATGCACTTGGCATGTGTGGGCTTCTTTGATGACTGTCATTGTGTGTATGTTGCAGTAACTTTTGTGGCTGGAATGGGTACTTGTGTGTTAGTCTTGTCTTCTTACACGTGAACCTCAGTTTCAGTGTGCTTGTGAAATGTATTTGTTTGAACATAGGGTGTTCTTGCATGCATCATGGAAAAAATATCACTGAATGTTTTGTCAGAAACTTCCAACATCAATATTGCCACTATAAGAACTGTATTCAGGTCAGTGGAACAATTTCAAATACAGGTTGAGTGCTGGAAAAAATTAAGTACGAAACTGCTTTTCTCTCTGAGGTATGGTTTACATTAGATAGGAATGTACAACCCCTGAATAATAATTATTGGCCGTAACGTAAGTCCCCATGCATTTAACAAACTTCCTGTACTTGGCCGTTACTGTGAGTCTGTGTGTTTGCAGATTCATAGATTTTGTGTTTTTTGAACAAACAAATTCCAACCATAGTGTTATGTTAATCCTGAAACCATTATTCAGGGACTTAACAATGGAAGAGATAGTGCAGGACAAGCCACTTTCTTTGCAAGAATTGAAGGGTGGTTTTCAAAGATAAATGGTTAATAATTGAAAAGAAACTTTATTATGTGTAAAAAATGTTTTCAAAAGGTACAAGGCCGGCTTAGATGTAGGAAGCTGGCACATCAAGACTCTTGTTTGAAGTGATGTAAGTTGAAGTGCAGGAGGGAAGCAAGCTAAATTCTCAAGAATATGATAATGCTTCTGTAATAGCTGCTGTGCTCAGGGACATGGTAAAAAATATTCCCTGTATTTGTTAAGAGTACAGATCATCTACAGTTTTCTCTTTGCCTCTGTTACTTTCTCTCTTCTGGGTCCATATATTCCCCATATTGTACTGTTCTCAAACATGTTCAATGCACATTCTTCCCCAGAGACATTTAAACATAAATTAAATGTTGAGCATGGACAGATGTTGGTAGTGTGGAGCTGTCAAGTTACCTGTTATCTTTTTTAATACTGTAGGTGTTTGTCTGTGATCAACCCTGTTCGATCAGAATCAAGATCTGCGGAATCATGGCGTGGACTGCTGGCTAGGATTCGACACTTGCTCCTTGCTGCTTATAATCGTACTCTAATAAGGTTTGAAGAAGTGATTAGGGACCAGAGGGAACGTCGCAACGAACTGGGTTGGAGCTTCTGTCAGTATTTTCTTCTGCAGGTGATTTGTCATCACATTTACACTGTTTAAGATGAAGGATTGGCATAATGTAAATCCGTTATCTTAAACCATTTTGTGGAGGTATAGCTCTAGCTCCAGGCTGTCTTAACCTTTCGTGCTAAATGAAGATGAAAAGGAGGCATCACACCCTGGTACTGAATGAATAAATTATTGGGTAGGCTCCTGAACTAGTCTGTCCCATGCCAGAAATCAAAACTCAGTTTTCTAGCTGCCAGCCCACTGTGTAATCACTGTATTGACTGTACTACTCCATCTCTGTTTTGTTACAAGAGCATAATTTAATTTCTAATTGGGGTGTTGTACCTTTAGCAGCTGTGTACAGTGAAACCCTGTTAAGACATAACTGCTTACAAAGTTTTCCTGCCTAAGAAGTCGGAATAGTTTAGTACCAAAATATTTGGGTGTGATTAACATACATGTTGCTCTTTTAATTCTCAAAAATTTCACAATGCACATTTTCACCCATTTAATATGTGTTCACTTAGATCTCAGTGGCTGCACAGTCTAAGTCTGCAACCACTTACTTGCTAGGTTTGCAGGTTCCAATCCCTCTGGGGAGATGGATGTCTGTGGAAAGGTGACATAATAGTCCAAGTGTGGACACACAAAGACTTGTGCAAATGAAAAGCAATACCCATGATGCAACAGTAGTGAACACAGGAAGGAAAGACAGAACTGACCTGGAAATAGAGAAACCTAATGCTGTTTTTCAGTGCAGTAAATTCATGTAGGGCATAGACAGGGCAGACGAGTACCTCAGTTATTACTTAGATGTGATGAAAACTGTCAAATGGCCAAATGTATCTGCTAAGCTGTGCACCCTTCAATGAATTTTTGTGTACACAAACAAGAAATAACATACAAAAACTTCTTGCAAGAGGTAGCAAGTTCCTCAGATATCAGAAGTCCAGAATTGAAGTGAATCAAGTTCTGATGAATTGCAGTTGCCAGAGAATCAATGAACACCAAGGGGGCCTAAACAGAACTCCCCAGCCAGATTCTCAGGGGATTTTAACAAACACAAACAGGACAAAAATGTTGCTGGTGGGGAGGGCAAGTAGTGTGATACCCAACAGTGTAAGGTGTGTGTGCACATAAGAGGAGAAGTGAAACGAGATGCATTTGTAAATTCTGCATTGTTCTGCTTCACAGCTTGTCTTGGTTTGAGAAATACCACTCAATTAGTAAATGCTAGACTGTCTGCCTGCATATTCTTCAGTACTGGGTTCAGGAGTTTCACTTATACATTCAGATTGTAAGAATATTATGAGGGGTTGAACATTTGAAGTGTTTAAAGTGTCTGGGAACTGGGGGCATTTAATTAAAGGGCAATCCAGACAGCAAAATATTAATATTTTCCTTGTAAAAGGAATTGTTAAAGGAGTTTGCATTTGTGTCAACTTAAAATGTGAGACACAGTACTCAGTTCAAGTGAGTTGAGCTGGAAAGGGGGTGAAAATAGCAAAATGTAGACTCATTATTAATGAAATAGTTCAGGCAAGAATGATCAGTTCCACTACAAGTTGTGCTTTAAAAAAAAAATCTTGTTTCAAAATCAGTAAACAAGACTTTAAATGCGGTTTGATGGTGAGATTAAACAATTTAGTGCATCATTTATACAGAATAATATACTATGAAAGGGCATGTCCATTTCAGTACAGAATTATAAAGTGATATCTTTTTCAGACTTACACTTTTAAGCCATTTTGCCATATAATAAGCCAGATTCATAGAATATCATAATAGTATTTTACTGTATGGAGATACTGATAAGGAAAGAGCCATATCCCAGGCCTGGAACAGGTTCTTATTCTAGTTGTAAATAACTGTACATACAGATTTCCTTTGATTTGCAGGAGGAAATGGCTTTTGTATTGGAAATGTTAGGTCTCTACGAGGAAGCCTTGGTTCAGTATGATGAATTGGATGCTCTCTTCACACAGTTCGTCCTCAACTCTAATGTTGGTGGTAAGGTTAAGTCTTTTACTGAGTTTGGAAAGTGATAGAAATTGAGTTTTGAAATTTTCTGAACATGCCAAAAGTAACACCGTTTACTGCCCAACACTTATGCACCATCCTATGTATACAGATCACGTATTAATTAATTATTGCTCCAGCATGTTCAGTGTTCATTGACACCATCTTCAGGGAGCCCCATTGAACTGTAAGTTCTTCAAAACACATCAGAGGATTACAAGCATTTGTTGACCGCACTTATAAGATTACAGTTTTCCACACAGGATACACAACTTTAAATATAATTAAAGCCCCTTCACTGATGTGTGTGACTATTAAAACTGTTAAAAGTTTAAACCAGTTTTCATGCACAATGCGCAACTTTGAATACAATTAAACCACAAATGCGCCACTTTTAAACATCACTGAAGTTCCTCAGTTGTAAAGGTTTGTGTTAAAATGGTTAAAAAGTTAAAACATTTAAAAACACTAAAAACTGTTGTAGAATATCAGGCACATGTAGAATATGGGTGTGACAGCATCTTTTTCAAAATGTTGTGTGGTATGTTGAAGATCATACACATCCCAAATAGAGTGCAGTCAAACACATTGTGCATGCTGTTGCATCATGTATGTGTTATGTATTTTGGCTCAGGTCCCGGGTGATATGAACGTGATGCACAATATTTGCATCGTTAAGATGTCAAAAGTTAATTTATGTTGACAATGATGCTTAATATTTTGGACATTTACCATCATCTTAGGCTGTAAAACCCACAACACTTCAAAATGCTACCTATGTCTCTGTACGCAGCCCACCAAGGCAAGTTCACCCTATTTGCATTACACCTGAATATAGAGGCAGATGCAGGTGCTGAAATATTACGGGTTTTTTGTAGGCTGAGACATTGGAGATTGTTCATGGGTTTTTATGTAGATTTATATGGTGGTGAATGTTCAAAATTTTGGTTATGGCCATGAGTATATTCTCTTGTCAAAATCCATTAAAGTTGAATGAAATTTACGTTGTGTGCAGAAACTCCAGAGTGGCTGAGCAGCTTCCAGTGTCCATTTGACAGCTGGTCTGGTTTAATGTTAGGTCAGACAGTCAATCAGACACAGAGATCACTGCTAAAGGAATGTAATGCATCGTTACTTGAGTTCCGCAGCTACCTTTTCTCCCGACAGTGTGCTATGCTTCTCCTTACATTCAAACCTTGGGAGGTAAGTTTACTAAATAACATAATTTTTCATTGATAACATGGCTGGAAAATAATAGACAAGTGAAATAAAGAGTAGATTTAGATTACATTCAAGAAATGTACTCTTTCCAGTCCTGAATATGTATTGTGTTTCCTCTTGCTCTATTTATTTATTTATTTATTTATTTAGTTATTTTTCTTTCTTCTTCTTTCTTTTCTTTTTGCTTTCCTTCTTTTCATGTTTCTTCATTTCATTCCTTGTTTCTTCCTCTCTTCCTTTCTTTCATTCATTCTTCCTTCCTTCTTTCCTTCCTTCTCTCTGTCTTTCATTTATTTCTCTTTCTGTATTTCTTTATTTCCCTAAAGTTTTAAAATTAATCTGTGTATTATAATTTTGTCTGCTTTCCACCATGTGAAACTTGGATTAACTTTGTGACACTGAACAAGGTGGTGTAGCAGTAATGCAGTGCACTTGTATGCAGGAGATGCCTAGTTTGAATCTCAGCCACAGCATCAGCTATACTCATGCAGGTTGTTTGTGGTTTTCTCAGTGTCTCCAGTCAAATGCTGCAATAGTACCTCTTAGGCCACAAAATCACCATTCCAGGTCCTTTACAATTGGTTATTCAATCAAACATTCAGTGCTTATATCTTGTGAGTTACTGATGGAGCATAAAATAAACCACAATAAAGAACACTGGCAGATGAGGATACAGTAAGGGTGCATAAGAATATTCAAATGCTAAAAGAGAAAATTTAGAAATGGAGTGCTTTGCAATTTTTGCTGTGCCTGTAACATTGTCGGGATTCATGGTATTTCAGTCAGCCTAGTGACTAGGCTATATGATGGGCAACCAAGGAATTGTTCAGTTTCCAGTCAGGGGAAGAGAAGAACGGTTGTCTTTACCTCCCCGCCCATTTACCTTTGGAGAAGTAACTCCCACTGCCCTCTGGTGAGCCCCAGAACTGAACTGGTTTACAGAAGATAATCAATCTAGTGCCATTGTTAAGAAGAGATGAAACTATATTTCCACTCCTCACGTTCCTTCATGTTATGATAATTAAGCTCAAGAACAACTTTCTCTTGTCACATTACCTATACCTATAACATTGTTAGGGTTATAGCCCGCCTCATCTCTTCAGTTGTTTTGCACTTCTCAATCTCAGGGAATCTAAGTGTTCTCAATAACGCAGCTGGAAGTGCATAAACAATTGGTCACAATATTTTTCTTTTATATTATTTAGCTAAATTTTGAAGTTACAAATGTTTGTGTGTACGGATGTGATGTTGAACTTTACACACTTCTTGTCTCTGTGTAACTTAATCACAACTTATCACATCCTGAGTACAAAGCAGACTACTCTTCTTTCATTAGGTTTTCAAACTCCCACTGTTTCAAATTCATCCTCCCTAAAATATTTTTACTGTTCCCAATTGGCTAACTGTTAAAATTCACTACTTCCCTAATAAGTCCAAAAGTTGAAATTTTGAATACGTTTTCTCCATTCGCTGCTACTTACATAACGTTGTTTCCAGCATCATAACTCATCTGAACCCTTATACACATTCTACTGGTTTTTCTTAATGTGCAAGTGTGACTAACATGGTATGCTCCCCAGCAAGATTTAAGATGTCCAAAAGCTGTCAAAACATACAATTTTTACTGTTCCAGAAAATTCCCTAAACCATTAATTTTGACACTGACAAATGCCAAATCTGCTAGCTCACTATACCTGACATAAACTGTCTCTGTCTTTGTCCCCTCTAACTGCTATACAGACTCGTTACAATTTTCTTTCCACCCTAAACTAAATTATTTATTTTAAACAAACCCATACCATCTGCCAAATGTACAGGGTGTTTCAAAAAGAGCTTTACAACTTTGAAAGCGTATAGAAATTTATACAGAGGACATACACAACGTTTTGAACTGTCAAAATGTAGCAAAACACACCGAGTTTTACCTCGGA
>Ga0123354_10021403_pt1 | contig 10188 bp, 7 predicted proteins | sample TergutLab28metaG_2_FD_97872 | JGI IMG/M metagenome (GOLD analysis project Ga0123354, IMG submission 97872) | Labiotermes labralis P4 segment gut microbial communities from Petit-Saut dam, French Guiana - Lab288 P4 | ecosystem: Host-associated > Arthropoda: Insects > Digestive system > Gut ...
CCTCCCCTAACCCCTCCGAAGGAGGGGGATTTGACCACCCCTGCCCCTCCAAAGGATGGGAATTTGATGCCCACGTTTCTGCAAAAAACATCAAAAACCTCAACACTCGTAACTTGTAACTCGTAACTCGTAACTTGTATTTCCCCCCTCGTCGGATTGGGATAAACTTGTAACTCGTAACTCGTAACTTGTAACTCTTCAATCCCAACCTCTCTTTCAAAATTGGCGACTAACTTTACATCTTCGGTTACGGTGAAGCGGTATAGTGTTTTGTCGGAAACCGCTTCGCCGTCTATTGTCCAATTTACGAATTTATAGCCGTCGCGAGCGGTAGCGATTACATACGCGGTCTCGTTTTCTTCGTAAAGTCCTGCACCTTCTGTATAGCCGAAACTGTTGAAATTGGAGGCGGTATTAACCAAAATCCCGCCGCCTTCAATATTGAAATTTTCCCATACATCGGCATTTTGATAGGCTGAGACAGCGCTTGTAGGCACTTTTAGCTTACATATACTTTGAGGTACGTTATAAAAAACATCGGGATATATGGCAACAGGTTTAAGATTAAGATTGGTAATCGAAGTCAGATTCATGCATTCGTAAAAAGCCGCTAATCCAATACTTGTTACGTTGCCGGGGATGGTGATCGAAGTCAGCTTATAACATCGAGAAAAAGCCCACATACTAATTGTTGTTAGGCTGTTAGGGAGTATAATCGAAGTCAAATTCACACAAGAATAAAAGGTGCTTTTATCAATTGATGTTACGCCATCGGGAATGGTCATTGAAGTCAGATTTATACAACCGGAAAAAGCAGACTCTCCAATAGTTTTTACGCTATTAGGAAGGGTAATCGAAGCGATGCCTGTGCAACCGGCAAAAGCAGAACCTCTAATAGTTTTTACGCCCTCAGGGATGATAATCGAAGGCAAATTTTCGCAACCGGAAAAAGCGCCACCGCCAATAATTGTTACACTATTGGGGATAATGTATGAGTCTGTTTTCCCTGCGGGATAGCAAACCAATGTGGTTTTACTCTTATCAAATAAAACACCATCTTCCGAACAGTAACTATTACTGCCGCTTTCAACGTCAATCGAAGTCAGACTTGCGCAATTAGCAAAAGGTCCATCTCCAATCGTTGTTACGCCGTTGGGGATGGTTATTGAAGTCAGACTGTCGCACCCAAAGAAAGCATACTCTTTAATCGTTGTTACGCTGTGAGGGATGATAATCGAAGACAGACTTCCGCAATAGTGAAAAGTGCCTTTTCCAATCGTTGTTATGCCGTTGGGAATGGTAATGGAAAGCAGATAGTAACAACCGGAAAAAGCCTGTTCTCCAATCGTTGTTACGCTATTTGGGATGGCTATCGAAGTCATTGCACAACCCATAAAAGCGTTATTGCCAATTGTTGTAACGCCGTTTTCTATAACAACGGCTTCGATATACCAGCCACCATATCCGGACCACGGCGCTTCCATTGGTTCATAATTCGGCATCGCTCCATTACCACTGATGGTAAGAGTGCCGCTATTTAAGTCTAAAACCCATGTCAGCGGTCCTGTTTGTCCGCTTTGTGCGGATAACGATGTTGCCCAAGCAAGCAAAATCAACATCGAAATAATCAACTTCTTCATAACTTATTTCTTTTTATAAATTTGAGGCAAAGGTAATATGATTTTTTTATCAAAGACAAATTTTGTTAAAAAAAATGCAAAACACACTATAAATGCCGCAATTGTGGGTTATAGAGCGAGCATACAGGGTAATCAAAGGCGCAAATGCCATTACCACCGTCCATCCATTCCACCTCCGCGAGGCGGATTAGAAGGATAGGAGGGATTAGAGGGATTAGAAGGGTTCCCATACGGGGATGATGGGGTGCCGGAAGCGGGTGCGGCGGTATTGATTCCGTCGTATTTATTGGAGTTGGCGGGGTCTATTTGTTTCATAATGTTGATGATAGATTTCTTTTCGTTTTCGGAAGCGCTACGGAAGATGTTGATGATTTCATCTCTTTTGGCGTCAACAACCATTTGGGTTACATACATTCCGGGGCGTTCTTCATAGACTCTTTTCAGCTCTTCTATGGCGCGTGTAATGTGGGTACGACCACTTTCGAGGTTATCTGCCATCGCGTCAAGTCCTTGACGGTGATACTGATACATAAAAGTACGAAGTCCACGATAAGTGGGACTCATGATATATTCCGTCAGCCAAAAGCGGCTTTTGTCGCCATCTTGCGAGTTCCATCCCGCCTCTCTCGACGATTGTGCATTCCTGACGATGTTGCTCGCTCTGGAAAAAAACTCCTGTCCGCCCGAAGGCTGAAACGTGTCGAACTGCAACCCTAAAGAGTAATAGATGTAGAACGCCACAACGGAAACGAGGTTGTTGGTATAGGTACTTTCGATAAATTCCAACGGCTCAAACTGGTTAAAATAGAAATGCAGGCGTGTATCCACAAAGTTGAAAATGGTTGATTCGTAGTTTGTGTTAAAGATGACGCGGCTTGTGGCGACATTAATATCTGCGTCAAATTCCGTATCGGAATAGCGTTTGGAGATATTTATGGCAAGTCTGATTTTAAATTTCTCGTCTTGTTTCACTTGGTAGGGTGTCCACGAGCGACCGTTTACCATGTCGTTCAACGCCTTTTGCATGGCGTCGTAAATGGCTCTGTCGGTTCCTTCTACGCTACGGGATGAAACACTGATCATGGCTTGTACGTCTCCTTGAGCGTATGATAATGCTGTGATATTCAATAAAATGAATGTGATGATGATGATTCTTTTCATGTCGTTTTTTGATTTTGTTTTATGATGTCGGCGACCGCACACAAGATGTCGCGGGCGACCAAACGTTTCGGTTTCTTTTCAAAGGCACTTGTCGTTCCATCGGGAAAGAGCAAGGTTATGATATTGGTATCGCTGTAGAATCCGGCGCCCTCTTTCGTGGCGTCGTTTACTACAATCATATCCAAATTTTTATCGTGTAATTTACGGGCAGCGTTGTCCATCACATTTTCGGTCTCCAAAGCAAAGCCGACAAGGATTTGATGGTTCTGTTTCTGCTTCCCAAGCTCCGCAAGGATGTCAACGGTAGACTTCAGTTCGATGGTTTTGGGTGCGGATGCTCCTTTTTTAATCTTCTCCGGCGCCATCGCTTGCGGGGTGAAGTCGGCGACGGCGGCGGCTTTGATGATAATGTCGTGTGCGGGAGCGTGTTCGAGACAGGCGTTGAGCATCTGTTGGGCGGTTTCCGTTTTTATCATCCGTATCCATTTGCTTTCGTGGCAATTTTCCATCTTTCCGCAAATGAGCGTTACTTTTGCACCCATCGAAGCGGCTTCTTCGGCTATTGCCAATCCCATCTTTCCGGAGGAGTGATTACTGATAAAACGCACAGGGTCAATGGGTTCGCACGTTGCACCGGCAGTTACCAGCACTTTCTTACCGTTCAGGTTCTGCGCGGTTAAAAAAAAATCTTTGATGATTTTTAAGATGTTGTCCGGCTCTTCTAGACGTCCTGCGCCCTTTAATCCGCTGGCTAAGTCGCCTTCGGCAGGGTCAATGATGAGGTGTCCGCGCTGACGCAGGGTGTTGATATTCTCCTGCGTGGCAGGATGTCGAAACATATCCACGTCCATTGCCGGCGCGATGAAGATGGGGCAACGGGCAGCTAAATAGGTTGTTGTCAATAAGTTATCGGCAGTCCCGTTGGCTAACTTTGCCAACGTAGCTGCCGATGTCGGAGCAATCAGAAACAGGTCGGACGTAATTCCCAAACTGACGTGGTTCGTCCATTCGCCGTTTTCTTTTTTGTAAGGAGCGCTCAAAACCGGATTTTCCGACAACGTGGACAAGGTGAGCGGCGTTACAAAATCGAATGCTGTAGGGGTTAAAATAACGGTTACCTCTGCGCCTTCTTTTTTCAGTAGACGCACAAGGTAAGGCATTTTATAAGCAGCAATGCTGCCCGTAATACCAATCAGTATCTTCTTCCCTTTCAGCATGTTAGAAGTTGTCTGTATTTATCGGATTACGGAAATATATTCTGTCGTTCATATATTCCCATGTGGCTAATAATGAAGGCTTTGGCATCACTTCATAATAACGGGCGATTTCAATTTGTTCGCGATTTTCAAACACTTCGTCCAAAGTATCGGTTGGAGAGTAGAATTCCTGTACTTTTTCGTCTAATTCGCCTTTCAAATCCACTTCAATCTGGTCGGCTCTTTTTGAAAGAATGGCAACTGTTTCGTAAAGGTTATTGGTTCCTTTGCTGAAATCTCTCAGTTTTCGTGTTACCGCTGTGTCTTCCGTTTTAATTCTTTTATAATCCATTGGTAATAAAATATATATATTAATTCTTGTTTTTTAATTTCTCAATATTCTCAAGCGTTGAGGCGTTCATCTTGTCAATCTCCTTTCTGTATTGACTATCAGCAAAATAGGAGATAAAATCATTGTAGGAGTCAAACGCCTTCTGAAAACGCTCCATCTTCTTATCCTGCACGCTGTTCATGGCAAAACGATAATAGGAACGCACAATATAATACGACGCTTCTTCCACATAAGTGCTATTCGGATAATCTTTTATGATGTTTTTGAAACATACGACCGCCGCCTCAAACTCGTCCATTTTAAAGTATAACTTGGCTATTTCAAAGTCTTTTTTCGCCAGCTTTGCCCGCAGGACGTCAATGTATTTGTTACATTCGTTTTTTCGTGCGGTATTCGGATAGCGGTTGAGAAAAGTTTGAAACTCCGTGATGGCTTCGTAGGTGTTGGTCTGGTCTAAGGAGTAGCGGGGCGACAATTTGTATTTGCACAAAGCCGACATGTAAAACGCCTCCTCCGCGTCTTTACTGTTGGGATAATTTTTCGCAAAACGTTGAAAATAATAGCCTGCAAGGACATAGTCGGACTGTTCGTAATAGCAATAGGCTTGGTAATAGTTGATGCGCTCGCCGCGCGTCGTACCGCGATAGATAGCGCTTAACTGGTCGAAAAGTTGCAACGCCCGATAATAGTCCTTTTTATTAAAATAGGCTATCGCCGACTCGTATTTCAACTCGTTATCGGTGCTTTTTAGCAATTTGTGCTGTCTGCTACATCCCGTAACAATCACTAATACAGCAAGATATAAAATCAAAAAGCGTTTTTTAAACATGGTGCAAAGATATAAATTTTCAGGATAATTTTAACGTTGAAAAATCCCGAATATTGCCCGAGAAAAGTTTATGCCATCAGCAAGAACGAAATGACTCATTCTTTGCCTTCGGGCTTTTGAGAGGCGGCGGCGTTATCGTCGTCATCCTCTTTCATTCCGTCTTTAAAATTTTTCACTCCCTTGCCCAAGCCTTTCATCAATTCGGGAATCTTCCGCCCGCCGAAAAAGAGCAATAGTAGGAGCGCTATGAGAACCACCTGCCATGGTCCAATTGTGCCGAGTAATATTACTGCTGTCATAAATATTTTTTTGCAAAGATACGATTTCTTTCGTAAAATTGTCCTATTTTTCTCCTTTTAACAATACATTTTTTATTTCCCAAGTACCTGTTACAGCGGTGGTGCTGACATATTTGAAGGCAAAATATACGTTTTGATTTCCTGTAAATTCTGTCAAATCAATTATTCCGGAGCTGATGAAGGTAAAGTCTTCGCCCGTCATGTAATTGGGGATAGTAACTTGTTTCCATGTGGTTTCCTCGAAGTTGTTTTTGTCGTAGTCGGTTGATACCCAGAGTGTAAAATAGTTGTTAAAAGGGACGGCATATCTTCCTGCATGGTCGAAGGAGAGGTTGATATTGGTAAAATTGCGCATATCAAGGGGTGGCGAGATGAGCCAGTCTTCATTATTATAGTTGATGTTGTTTTCGCGTCCGGTCATCATCATGCAGTTGTATTGGGAACTCCATGCCCATTTTTGGTTGCCCAAAACGTCGTGTGTGGTGAAATTACCTTGTCCGGAGGCAAAACTCTCTTTCAATATAATTTCTACTCCTTCTCCGCTACTTCCGTCGCAGCGAAAATCATTCATTTGTGTCTCTGCCAACGAGCGATTCCAAAGTTGAAGTGTTGTTCCATAGATGCCTGCGATAGCTACCATAGAGCCTTTTCCTCCGGGGAGGGTACGTCCGGCATAAGCGGCATAGCTACTTGTGCGTACTATAATTGTATTGCCGTTGCAATTTTGTAAGGTACGATTTACTGCGCTGACGGTTCGTGTGGTATCTGCCCATGTCTCTCCCAAATCGAAATCGGAAAATTCAACGTCTATTATTTTTACTAGCCTGTTTATCAGTCTGGAATCGTTTTTTAACTCTTCGATGGTTACTTCTTTCAACGGGATAGAACGACGGGTAGCTAACACCACAATACAGGAATCGGGTTGCAGGGTTTGTATTTCCCACGTTCCGTTATTATTGAAAAACGATCTTCCTTTTAAATAAACACGGATGGAGTCGCCTACCGAAAGTCCGGTTGTCTCGGTAAAAGTCAGGCGAATGGCGTGGGTGGAATCTTGGGCATAGACTTGTTTATAGAGGTTGCCGTTTTTTTCGTCCATTGTTACTGTAACATAAATCGAAACGTCGTGGTCGAAAACATAGGGATAGGTCAAGTCTGCAACAATAGCGATGGAGTCTATCAAATTTGCCAAAGTATATTTTTCTCCTACGGGAATGATGGAATCAATATCAATTTTTGGCTCGGTCGGTTCCTTAAAACAGCCTGTCGTTATCAAAAGTGCTGTTATTAGCAAGATGCTGATATTTTTTATATTTTTCATTATTTTTTATTTTTTATTATTTTCCTTCAATTAAAATATTACTAATACGCCATGCCGTTGATTCATTTTCATTGCAAGTGTATTTATAGGCGACATGGAGTTTGTTTTTACCTAAAACACTGTTTGGCAGGGGAAGAACAGCGGGCGCCATTTGCCAGTTTGTGCCGCTGGGGAGGTCGCTGTTTGAGAGCAAAATTTGTGTCCATGAAGCGTTGGTCGGGTCTCCCGAGTCGTAGTCTGTAGAGAGCCAAACCGTATGATGGGTTTTCATGTATTCGGGCGATACTGTTTCCGGAATATTGGCAATGGCATGTTGAAAAGAGAGGGTTGCTTCTGTGGTGAGTGCGGAAAAATCTAAGGCGGGAGAGATCAGCCAGTCTTCGTTGGCTTCGGAAGATTTGGTCATTTGCATACATTTTTGAGTGGTATTATGTGTCCATGTATTTTCTCCGACTTTATTAAAAATGGTAAATTTACCTTGACCGGTTTCAAATGTTTCCGACAGGACAATAATTTCATCTCCTCCGCTGCCGTCGCATCGTTTGCCTTGCATCTCTACCTCATTAATATCACGTACAAGCAGTTGCATCGTGCCGTTGTAGATGCTGGCGATGACAATCATACTTCCGTTGCCTTGTGGGAGTGGTCTTGCGGCAAATGTGGCGTGTCCGCTTGTGAGTACTTTCAATGTTTGTTCATGGCAGTCGAAAAGATCGCGCAACGATTTAAGTGTACTGTAGGTGATATGATCGCCCCATACAACTTCTTTGTCGTCTCTAAATTCCACACCATCAACTTTTACAAGTCTCAAATTAAACCGACGGCTGTTAATTTGTTCAAGTGTAACGGGTTCGGGTTCGATGAAGCGTTTGTGTGCCAGGATTGAAATATTTTTTGACGCCGATAAAGTAGAAATTTGGTGGGCGTCGTGGCTGATTTCCACCGTTGTACCATTCAGGTCTATTCGTACCGAGTCGCCGACTTTTAAATTAGTAGGAGCGTTGAAAACCAAGAGAATAGCATCGGTAGAATCCTGAACATAGAGTTGTTTGTAGATATTCCCTTGCGATTCGTCCATCGTAATGACGGCATAAGCAACGGCATTTTGTTGAAATGTATAAGGCTTGTTTGACGCAGTCAGATCTTTCAACTGTTTTATTGTATAAATAGTATCAATATCTACTATTCGTGCGGGCGGGTCTATCTTGTCTTTATCACAACTTGAAAAGAAAGGAATAAGCGACAATACGAGCGCTAATGTTGTTAAATATATTTTAATATGTTTCATTTTGCAAATCATTTTTAAGGTTAAAATCTAAAGCTAACATTCAAAAAATACTGTGTTCCATAGAGATAGCTATATTTTGCGGAAAATTTATCCATGTTGTTTACATCATAACGCAAATCTTCATAGGCGCCGATAGCTATATCTTTCTTGTTGAGGATGTTATCAACGCTCAAATTGACTACGATAAAATATTTATAATCTATTCTGAAAGACTTCCCGATATTGGCGTTTAACGTCCATCCGTCGTTGACCTTTTTTTGGTTTAAGATAATTTCACGGCGGGGATCTGTGGGATCGTAGCCGCCTACCGCTTCGGCAGTATGACGGTCGGGACTCAGCTCCTCGTAGAAATTTCCAAATGCGCTGATATTCACACCTATCCAATAATATTGTTTCCCGCGATATTCCAATCCGAAAGTGCCGGCTGTTTCGGGTATACCGCCCACATGATAACCTTCTAAATAAACTGTACGGCGGCTCAAAGTAACGGCATCGTTGTCGCTGGTGATGGTTGCTTCGGCTGTACTATTGTAAACGTAGGAGCCATGCGCTCCGGCAGCTTTTACCGACAATTCTGAAATAACCTCCGCCTCAACGCCCAACTCAACGCCTTGATTTAGACGCCCGACGCCCACCATAGAATAATTGCCAAAGGTGCGGAACCCTTCGTGATAGAAATTACGCATCCATGTACCGTCCGTAAATTTAGTCAGGTAATATCCCATCCGCAACTTCACCTTAGGGTAGCGCATGTAATAGCTTGCATCGAAACCGTTAATTTTTTCGCTTCTCAAATCTTCCAAAAGGTCGTTTCTCGTTCTTGGCGATATGAAAGCGTTACGAAACGCAGGCGCATTGGCTGCCGTCATCAGATTGAGGTCTAAGTAATGACGACCTGTTATTTTATAAACGCCGCCGGCTTTGACTGCATAATCCAAAAAATTACTCTTTTCGGATTCTCCGTAGGAAGTGGTTGGAAATGTGCCTTTTCTCATCAAGCCATCGCGCCAAAATTGGGTAGTTCCGACTTTCCCCGACAGGTAGGCTTCGGTTTTTCCGCCACCATATTTTGCCTGCGCAAAGGCGCTGACTTTATTAATTCGCGACAAATAATGATAACCAAAAATATCGCCTTCTTTTACTACGTGATTGGGCATATTCAAGTCGCTTTGATAATAGCTGCTGTCGGTAGCGGGGTCGCCTTCCGCAAATTTGTCCATATCTAACCAATAATCGCCGCCCAAAAGGTCATTAACAACTTTGAAATTATCGCTGCGATGAATGTAAACATCTGCGCCTGTCGTAAAATCTATCTTATCGGTGAGAGCGTTGTGATACAACAGATTACCTCCTCCTTGGTTGATGTCGGTACGGCGTTCTTCGATGATATATTTCGAGAAATTTCCCGTGATGCTGTTACCCTGAATGCCATTGGCGTTTTCTTGAGTATATAATTTGTTTTTATTGGCAAAATAGAAAGCATCCCAATTTAACTGTCTTCCGGCATCGTCGTCGCTTGTCCATAAATTATAATAGTGGTCGTAGAGCGGGTTGCTATGGTCGTAATAAGAGGGTAAATTCCGATAATAATTAGGGCGTGGGTCATTGCCGTAAGCCCAATTTAAGGCGGTTGTTCCGCCTCTTCCCGTCAGGTAGGAGAGGTTTGCCTGAAAATCTGATTTTTCGTTGATGTCCCAATAGTAACTCAAAATAAAACGCGGCTGATGATAGGAGGCGACGTTGGAGTTGCGTTTTTCCCCGTTCTGGTAGCCCCAGTAGCCGTTATAATAGGGATTGCCCGTCAAGTCCACGACCTCCTGCGTGTTCCAACCGGAACGTCCTCTGTTGGAAGGAGCGCCGAAAGCTACCAAACCCAACGCATGTCTTGGCGCGATTTTTTGCTCAATGGAGAGGAAATATCCGTAGGCATCGTAAAATGTGCCTTCGACATATCCTTCTAACGCCCAACGTTTTGAGACAGAGGCGGCTATGGAGAGTCCATTGTTCATTTTTCCGGTGGATGCTGTAACCATCACTCTGTTGCGCCAGCTTCCGTTGGTTGCCGAATAGACGCCTTTTACTTGCCGCCCATACGACGAAGC
>Ga0123354_10021405_pt1 | contig 10188 bp, 7 predicted proteins | sample TergutLab28metaG_2_FD_97872 | JGI IMG/M metagenome (GOLD analysis project Ga0123354, IMG submission 97872) | Labiotermes labralis P4 segment gut microbial communities from Petit-Saut dam, French Guiana - Lab288 P4 | ecosystem: Host-associated > Arthropoda: Insects > Digestive system > Gut ...
ATAAAGAAAAAAAGAAGAAAGGAGAAGTGGAGGGGAGAAAAGTGAAAATAGGAGCAAGGGAGGTGGGGGGGGGGGGGGAGGAAGAGAGAGAGAAAAAAGGAAAGAAGTTATTGACGAAGCTGCCAATGGACACTAATAATGACAATTTTAACATTGTCATCTTATTTTGACCTAGATCTGTCACATAGATTATTCTGTTCGGGGTTCTCGTACCAAAATGATATACTGATTCACCTACGCTTATATGTGCATGCTACATGCACTTTCCGTCTTCTCCTACGTGATTGGAAATCCCTACCAGTGTTTGTTGAATTATACACACACATCTCCTTGTTATGCAACTTTCTTTAGCCTCCCGCACTTTCCATCTCTGATGTGCAAAATTCCCCACTTCACTCCGTTCTTAAATAGTTCTAATGCATTTTCTCCTGTCTTTGTGAAATATGAAGTTTCGCGGCCGTACAAAAGGACGCACAGAGTTACAGTCGTTTGTAATCCAATACTGTCCGAGTTCCACGCTCTCAAAGGCTTTTACTTCCTATGAGAAATAAATGTATTGCGTTAAATCCCCACTCGGACCATGGATATGTGTCTGTCTTGAAAGTTAAAGTCCTCCCAGACCTTAGGTAATGATAATACGCTTCTCCGAAACGTCGGTAACTTACCAGTCGACACAGCGTACACCACCGCTATGAGAACCTCATACCTAGCATATGTCTGCTTTTCTTTCTGTGTTTTTGTTTCGCTTGTAGTTAGAGGGTTTACGACGGGCCGATTCTTGTTCCAAAGAGTCGCACCAAATATCTATAAACACGATTCATAATCCACCCCCTCAAAAAAAAAAGGCCCCGGACCTCATTGGCCCCTGACGCCATACTCATAGGTAGAGAGACATAAATGAATAGATGTTGAAGGGACGGTTTTCCTTATTTGTCCTGTGGTTGCACATGGGAGCGTACTTCATCTCGGTGCTGGGTAGAGATGAGTAGTCATGTCCCCGTGGGAGTAGCCTCTGGGATCCTTAGATCCGGTCTGGATGCCTCGGAGGAGAGAGAAATTTCTTACCCCTGACGGGAACCGAACCACAATCCCTCAGTTGTCCAGCCCCTAGCTTGCTCAATGAGGGCAAGTCAGAAACTTAGATGCCATTATTTGTATAGATGACTGGAAAAAAGTGGAGACAACTAGAACAAGCATAAATTTATTATTTGTATAGATGACTGGAAAAAAGTGGAGACAACTAGAACAAGCATAAATTTATGTTTGGACTTCTTCTTCTTCTTCTTCTTCTTCTTCTTCCTCTTCTTCCTCCTCCTCTTCTCCTTCTCCTCCTCCTGTTCTTTTCTTCTTCTACCTCCTCCTGTGAATGGTTTCCATTTGTGTATTCTTTTTACTATGCTAGTTTCGGGCGTTCTATTTGTGTGTCCAGACCAACTCAATTGTTGGACTTTAACGTAATTTATTATGTTCCGGTGTTTATATTTAGTTTTATTAATTTGCCCGACTCCCATCTTAGTTCTTGTAAATGTTTGGAGGCCAGTCCTTTATATCTCCACGTGGTCACCATCTCGTACATCAGTCAGCATTTACTCATGTTTAAGCCAACATTTCTGACAGGAGACGGCAGGGCTGTGTTGAATGTTGGCAATCATGTCCCGTATTTGATCTGTTCTCGGTTTCGTTGTGTCTGTTGTCTCCAAATATATGAACCTCGCCGCATTTTCTAAAGACTTATTTTTATACTTACTTTGTGTTAAAATTTTGTCCGGCGTTCTGGTGTCCGGACATGAACACAAGTAACTCATTTTACTACACAGCAGTCTTCTCGACCCTTCAGCCCCGTTGGTCTCTGATGATGAAGATAGACACAGTATGTGAAACTTTGTAAATATGTTCCATATTGACACGTTTGGTTTCCCCAGAAGACTGCATTGAATTCATTCGTCGTGACAGATTCAAAACACATTATTATTATTATTATTATTATTGTCATCATCATCATCTCCTTTATGGAGGCATTTATATTTATATTCCTGAGACAAACTATGTCCCTAGGGAATACAGTGTTGCAGCTGTTCTGTTGTTACTATGCATGGTGCTTATATCGTTAGTTTCAGTGTTGAATCTATTGTATTTTTACATTAGTACTTTCCGAAGTTTGTGTGCAGTACCCAATATGGCTGGTTTCTGTAGTTCCTTGACTTCATGTTTTCCTGGTATGTTGCACACGTATTTTCTGAATGACTTTGAAATAGTCCCAGTCGCCCCTATTATTACTGGTATCACCTTTGTTTTTACATTCCACATGCCCTTTATTATTATTATTATTCTCCTTGTTAATCTTTTTTTTTCATTTCCCGATACTGTTTTTCGTTTTCTCACGTGATGTGTGGACGCAACTCATAGCCTTTTTGTTTCATTTCATATCATTTTTCCCCCCATTGTCTGTACTTTGTGGAGATCATTGCCACATTTTCATTGTTATATCAGGTTTTTACTTCGACGAACAGTTGTGTAGGGGTTCTTCCTGTGTCGAAGGGTAGGCCCACTTTTCCCCATTTGTCCTGTTATTTTTGTGATATTTGTTTGGGGATTTTGGGAAATGCGTTGTCTCTTGTTTGTCCTCTTATAAGGGAGAGCGGCGGCAGTGTTTTTTCCTCCGCTCCCCCCGCCCGACCATCACTACTTAACTATGTTCTTTTTCCACCGAGTTTCGTATTCTTGAGTCATCCTCCGACCGTCTTTTGTTTGCCCTATGTTTGAACAATGGCTTCGTTGCTGTTACTTGTTCCTGCGCGGACTCCCAGAAACCCATCATGAAGACCGGAAGAGGAAAACGATCCGACTGGCGGTACATGAAAATACTTTTACTCTCCCCTCCTCCAATTCTTTTTTGGAGTTGAAGTTCCTTATTACATTGTTCTTCTTTGTACTGTTATTTGTACTTTGTCAGTCTTTGTTATATGTCGCCAGTACGACTCTTATTAACTTTCTTAAACTCACAAACACGGTCTTCTGCTGTGTAGTGAGACACACTGCGGAGCACACAATGGAAGCCTGATGACCAAGGGACATTTACCCAAAGATTTTAAACAGAAAACTTGCTAGGCATATTTGTTTGGTCTGGACGTTTCTCTTTTGTCAGTAAAATGTTGACATGGGATACAGGAAATGGTCAAGTGAGACATTGCCATAGTGTCTGCCTCTATACCAGTTCGGCTGTAAGACAAGTGGTTGCGTTTTGCCGCGTATCTCAAATCCAAGTGATCTTGGCGCCATTAGAATTACAGTTAGCAATTGTGTAAAACCTAACATTAAATGGGATTTGCTGGATCCGAAAGGCCTATAGCCATGTTTTACATCCGGCCAGATGAATCCTGCCAACTCCATCGTATCCGTGTTGTGAAGAACCCTCCCGTGGTGGTTCAGCTCGCTCCACACTGCTTCCTCTGCAACGCTTCCCAACGACCTCCCCCCCATCATATCGCGTGAATTAGCTGTCGTTATGTGTGTAATATGTGACAGAGTAACCAGTTCGTCACAGACAGGCATGTAACCAGTTGATACTGATTGTATTCTTACATTGCAGAAAACGGAATTAATTCAGTGTGAGTACAAATGTCCTGATGTGGGTGATTATAACGATCGGACGGTTAAAAAATTCGTACGTTTGGTCGTGTGCTTTACAAGCCAAAATGAGGGGCCACAGGAAATACAGGGCTGGATTGAAACTGCTAACAGAGCCTATTTTCCCATATTACAGCTCAACCTTCAGGGGAGTTCTAGTAATACACCGTTTACCTCCTTTTGGGCATAGTTGTCTTACATGGTAGTTAAACGGAACGTGTGACACTTATGGGGCAGTGGAGAGGTGCGTGCAGAGTTTTGGTAGGAGAACCTGAGGGAAACAGACACTTGGAAGTCCTAACCTTATATGGGAGGACAATATTAAAATTATTCTTGAAGGAAGAGAATGGAGCGTGGACTGGATTGATGTGGCTCAGGATAGGGACAAGTGACGGTGTTTCGTTAGATGTGGGGAATTTCTTGACTAGCTATGGAACCATTAACGTTTCATGAAGGACTCTGCTCCATGCGGCTAGTTAATGATTTGACACTTGTACAGTGTTAAGTCAGCTACATATAAACGAATGGCTAAAGTCAATATATTGTCAGAATATGCGCTGAGCTGCTGGGGTTTGTACTGTACCCCGGTAATATACAAACTCTCTCTTTCTCTCTTCTTTGCGTAAAGAACATCTTACCTTTTAAACACTTCTCCCTGTATCCCTCACGTTCCAAAATCCCAACAAAATTACACGTTCTGTAATGGCAGTTGTATGTAGTCTCCATGCGTTTTAGATCAGGTGCAAGAAAAGAAGAAGATTCACAATTGATTAGTAACAGGCGCTCCGCGAAATTAATCTACTGTTAATTTCTTTGTGAATGAAAACTTTTATTGTTGTAATTTCCAGATACTTACATATGCAAAACACACACACATACATGCGTACATACATACATACATACATACATTACATACATGGTTGCCTTAGTTTTAAAATTTGCCCGAAGAGTTGCAGGGAGCACCGAAACCTACGGTGCTGGTCATTATTTTATGCCAGGTTTCCCTAGCGGAGTTTTTCTACCCAGTGATCAAATGTGGCCGTTGTTTTCCTGTTTTGAAATCCGATTATGCAACATCCCGTTTGTTTGTGGATCCAACGAACTGCGTCTTGCAAAATATATTAATGCTAAACCGGTAAATATTTAATGCTTTATTTTTTTGGACTGAGCAATACCATTTAGGTTCCAGAGCTTAAAAATATATTCCTGTACGAACAATGAATATCTTTGCACAGGATTTACACGGAAAAAGGACGACAAAATTGTATCGACTACCGCTGCAGTGCCTTAGGGCCGGCCGTATCCAGCACTTTATCCATCAATGCCTATCGTACGTAATCACACAATTTAACAGTCATAATCCGTGCACTTTACGAATGAGCTGTTCAAGCACAATGCTTTTAAGTTCATAATGTTTATTTTTTGGCTCCCGTCGTTTCAAGTTTTAATCTACCTGCCGACGTTCAGCGAATCCTAGCAACAGTATTACGACCCCAACGCCATACTTTAATACCCCTTAAATCAACAACAACAACAACAACAACAACAAGATGGCGCGCAGGCGCATTTCTGTGGTGGTAGTGAGAACTACGATACCCAGTTTTAGATTCTAAGAGGATACACGATAATAAAATATTAACTTTTGTTAAGATAATGTTGTAGAATGTAAAATAACAACATGGCGGCCGTGCGAAAATTTTCTCTTACTTTCTGATGGCGACAATATTTAAGGAAACACTAAGTCTTGCATATGGAATTTGATACGGAGAGAGAGAGAAACCATAAACTTCCCTTCACACTACATATAAAATAGTGGTTACAGTGGCCATGCAGTGTTTTCTGAGCAGTAGGAACTGGATAATTAAATATCATCTATATGAATTCATGCCACAGACGGCGTATCCTTTAAGATACAGCAGTTGTCATGTGTACCGCGTGCTTTATCATTCCCAAACTCTAATTTCTGCACACGTCGTGCATTTACGTGTTTCATGTGATCCTCGAAACAGCCGCATATCATTTACCTAGGGTATTCGTGCTGCAGACAGAGTTTTGTTTACTGTAATGTAGCAACCTGAGTTGTAGAGACTGAAAATTCAAGTAAACTTCATTGTACAAAGGGTTAGGTCTCTTGTTCATACCGAACTGGAGATCTTGAAATGGTGGTTACTTGAAATCAAAGTACTGTAACAATGAGAGTCACTAATGAAAAGAACGAAAGTGCCTTTCTCTACACGAGAGGATATGCAAAGAGGGCAGCAATGCTATTTCCTTGTTAAGTTAAGAGTTTTCCAAAGGTCGAGGGTTTCATTTTATCATACAACCAATCTGATGCATCAGAGATGAGACCAGGCGTCGAGAAGGGATCAATGAGAGGAAAGAGATGCCCCACAACAACATCACGACGCTACAGTAATCACTACGGGGTCCATAATTCGTGAACCCGGGAGGATCATCCATCACACGACACCCGCTATATGCGCATCAGTTAACCACAGAGCACCACAACTGGATTTTAGTTTGGTGGGGTCTTCGCATTGAACGGAATGTCTGGTTGCTATATTACTAATTCGGCAGGTTCTAGGAATTGGATGGAATCTTCGGTTATACATTTAGGTTGTTGCAACCTCCGGAATTTCTGCTCATATATAAAGGAGCGGAAATGCGGACTGGGAGGAAATCTTTGGCAGATATTTTGAATGTGGAACCTTAGTTTAAAAAATTAATTTGCTATTTATTTATTTATTTGGTTTGGTAGATTTATATAATGAGTTTTGTTTTAGTAATGTGTATATTTAAAGGTATTATAACTGTTTTATCGTTATATAAATATTTCAGTAAATAAAACTTTTTATAATCCACAAATCAGTATTCAATGTTAACTATTTAGGCAATAATCAGCAACTCTTAGTACAAGGATTAGCCCCTTTAAAATAACAAATTCACTGCAAATGAATTGACAACAACAACAACAATTCAATTAAAGCGATGTAATCACTAATTCCTCTTGTCATTGGAAAATGAACTGGTCAGTCTTCTCGAGGGACTCCATCTACTATAGGCCCAACGATACTTGGTTTGACTGGGTGTGGAATTCGGCCCCTCAGAGTGAAGACAAAACACATAGCTGCTTAAATTCTTGTAATAAAACCAACTAGATGCACTAATTTCTCAAATTTATTTTTGGAATAAAACTCTACATGTTTCGGACACTTTCTCTGTCCATCATCAGTTTTTCACTGTACACACAGCAATGGTATATGTCATACAGTTTAATAAATAATAAGAATAAGAATAAGAATAAGCTTGCGAGCAGGATCAGGACGGAACTGCAGTTCCGTCCTGATCCTGCTCGCAAGCTGTCAGCAAATCTGTGTGACGTATACCATTGCTGTGTGTACAGTGAAAAACTCCTGATGATATATAGAGGAAGTGTCCGAAACATTAGAATTTTATTCCAAAAATAAGTTTGAGAAATTAGTGCATCTAGTTGGTTCTGTTGTAAGAATTTATCACAATGCACGGTCACCAGAACGTCAAAAACATAGATGGTCATCTTGACAGGGTGCAAGTTGAGTTGCAGCATATCACAGCGGAACAACTACACTGGCAGCGAATTATGTTGAGTAGTTTCAATTGAAACCGATATTGGAACAATGCAACAATAGTATACTAAAAAACCAGCATGATTGTACAGCCCAAAGGGATAGAGTGAGGTGGGAAGAGCTGAGAGTGAAAGGAAATACTAGCTTCAAAAATTCCGATCATCCAGAGAATGGTAGTACCCAACACCTGACTTGAAGAGAAAATCGGGTGGGGCATGCAACGTGCATGAGAGAGATGAGAAATACAAGCAAAATTGTAGCTGTGCAGCCTGAGGAGATGAACTGCTTGGGAGACCGAGAGGTGTACAGAAGAACAGCATTAAAGTGGAGTTTAATGAACTAGGACTTGGCAGTGTGTGCACTGGACCCACTTGCCTCAGGGTAGGGTCCAGTAGGAGGCTCTAGCGACCAGGCAATAAATTATGATTATACAGACAGGCCTAGAGATCGAGGAATTTCTTTACCAGCTGAGTGAGTTTAAAATACTCAAGCAGGACTTTGCTACGTGGAAGTGCCCAATTGGTCGTGACGCGGGCGTTGCTGTTGAAATGACCAATACCTATCATTTTGGTGCAATGACGCGAGCCGAGATGACTGACTGCGCTACGTACTGAACCAACATGTGACTGGAATTTGGTCCTCGGTTGGGCACACACACATCAGCGGTCCACAGCATGCACACCGGCAATGGGCCAAACAAACTTTCTGTTCAGTAAGTAACGTAGGCTCTTTCTCCGTGGGCAAGTGGCCGGGAATGAGACCGACAACTCACCTCCAGTAGTGCCGAATTTAGGAACTCTTGGAGCTATTATCCTCACGGCACGGCGCTTGGGCAGAGGGGCCAACAAATTTACCTTCTCCTTGTATCTGAACCTTTACTTACAGTGTGGTTATGACGGTTTGATATAATTCAGGTAATCAAATAGAGACGAATGGGATGGACGGGGCATGCAGCAATTATGGAGGAGAGCAGAGGGACATACCACATTTCAGTGGGGGAATCTGAGGCAAAGACACCACTTGGGAGCACCAGGAGTAGATGTGAGTATAATATTAAACTGGATCTTCAAGAAATGGGATGGAGGCATGAACTGGATTTGATCTGGTTCATGACAGAAACAGGGGACGAGCTCTTGTGAATGCGGTAATGAACCTTCCGGTTCCGGAGAAATTTTTTTGACTTGTTTGAGACCTGTTAGCTTCTCAGGAAGGATTCTTCTCCACGGAGTTAATGGCTCATGAGCGTGGTAAGTAAATATGACGGTAAAGAGTGAGCTTGGTGGTGGGTAGAAACAACAGTGCTCATCGGGCGGGGGTCGCCCAGACAAACGGTTACCGTTTCTTGATGAACACATCCGAAAGTAATTATGCCGAAGCCATACTGGTGTTCAAATACGTACCAAAACAAGTACGTCCACAAGCTTGCAAGGTCAAGTTTCACGTACGTTTAAACAAGATAGCGAGAGGGCATAGGAGTAGTGGTGACGTGCTTACACAATAGCTCAGCGCTAAATGAGCTAGCTACGGCCACAACACCCCACTGTGCTGGAAGATGGAGCGAAAAAAATTGCGAATGGTAATTGTCTATGCTTAATGGAAGAAATGACACGAGAAAATAGGCAGTTGTATATCAGGATTACGGAACTGCAAAATATAGGCAAATTTCTGTGCAAGTTAACAACCAAGGGGGAAAAATGGTGCAAGATTTAGGGTATTTATCATGTGGAGTAATTCAGATGACATTAGCACCTTTCGAAACACAACGGAGAGTATAAAATGAACTTTGGCCACTAGTTGTAAGTATAGTGAATTTACACTGGCAAAAACTTGGTGTTACCAGTGACAGCCAAAGAAATGTTGATATGATTTTACGTTGTTAAATATGCATGTGTATAAAACTTGGTCTCATCCCAGAGGAGCGTCTTGGTGATAGATAGCAGAGTGCTGTTAGAATATTTAGACCGAAAAGAAAGGAGATGGAGAAAATTACGGCTGCCATAATGAATTTCCTGAATTGTACTCCTCATTAGTGATCAAATTGGGCATAATTAACACCGACAGGGAATACGCTGTGTCACGCAAGGGATAGATGTGTAATACTTACCAAAGCTGGATGAGAAAAGCTTAAGGGGGGAGAGAATTTTGGAGACCTTCCTTCATGTGTGAGGATATTATTAAAGTGGATGTTAAGGAAATAGTGTGTGTGGGAATTTTATCTCGTATCGGTTGGCATAGAGTAGGGTCCAGTGCCTGGCTGCGTTTAAAACAGTTACGAAGTTTCTGGTCGCGTAAAAAGACCCGGAGTGCTTGCCAGTTTCTCAAGAAGAATGCTGTTTAATGGAGCGAATTACATGAAGAAAGGCAGACGAAATAGATCCCACTCGTGTAAAGCCACATATTTCATTCTCCTTCCCTCTTCGTGTAGAATTAAATTTTGTCTCTACTTGTAGCACGTTTCGTTGCCAGACGACGAAAAACCTTATTCTTTTTCTTGTAGCCACGTCCAGAAATGGTTTGAAATCCACCTATTGTGCGTTCCAGTGCCTGCATTTGATAATTCCGTGCTGGCGTGTGATGTACACAGTTACAGGTCATGGACTGAATCATCGCTATCATTGTGCTTATGGACGGTGTGTTTGAACTGATATTCATATGCTGCACTGAACAGACAAGATTAGAGTCGTAAGATAACGACTGACTGTCGTGAAAGGGATATGACCTTATTCATTCGTGGATGGGGTAATAACCCCGTTCTTTCTTCTATACCGGTCATCCATAACCTTATCATGTCGTTCAACTCTGTGACATTCAGCTCCAACAGCCAGGAGGTTTGTGTAACTTCTTCATAAGCATTAATGCATCTCAAAATTAAGGCCACTGTCTGCTGTATCTCTTCTACGCTTAGCACACAAAGAACCTTATTTTAAAGCACTGCCAAGTAGGGGAAACCATAAAC
>Ga0123354_10021408_pt1 | contig 10187 bp, 7 predicted proteins | sample TergutLab28metaG_2_FD_97872 | JGI IMG/M metagenome (GOLD analysis project Ga0123354, IMG submission 97872) | Labiotermes labralis P4 segment gut microbial communities from Petit-Saut dam, French Guiana - Lab288 P4 | ecosystem: Host-associated > Arthropoda: Insects > Digestive system > Gut ...
AGCCCAATCCAGTCCATATACCCACATCCCACCTCCTGGAGATCCATCCTAATATTATCCACCCATCTACGCCTAGGTCTCCCCAGTGGCCTCTTTCCCTCCGGTTTCCCCACCAAGACCCTACTGAAAGAATTACTTTAAATTTCAGAATGAAATATTTGTTGGACGACGACACAACTAGATCGGCAGAAAATGAACTACTGGGTTTGTGCGAATAAAAGTCACAGGAAAATACTACGAAGAATGTAAAGGTATTTAATAGCTTCATAGGTTGGTAACTGCCGTTCGTATTCACGGTCTCGTGGTACAACTTCCCGCAAAATAAAATTAAAATAAAAAAAAACACCATAAATTAATTAGTTATATCTGCGACATTTATGTGGAAGTCACGATAATTTTAGAGATTATCAGACAAGGCTGATGCACACATTAAACGGCTTCGTTAGTTTGTAAACTATATTCATGGTTGCTAGATAATCAGAATGTAAAACTAGAACTTGATTACATAATTGCCATGTAAGCTGTCACCATAAAAAGTTCCATTCAGGCGTAATTTTGTAGCATGGTTAATATACTTGAAAATTAATGTTACGTAATTCGTAGAAGTGAAATTTAATTCGACTATATTGTGAAATTGGCTACACGGTTCGCTGAAGAACACGAACACATGATGTGTGTGTGTGTGTGTATATATATATATATATATATATATATGGATTAAATATTAATTAGCGGATGTGCGAACTTTGGCTGTCGAATGGTTGATTTTTTGAAAGTGGAATAGTTATTCGTATATCAGTAACAACAAACGAACAATGTTGTCTTACAGTGTCGTAACAGGACGCATAGAGCATCTCTTCGGTGAGACCCGGCACATAGACTTCATTAATAAACTCGCACAAGACAGTACAGTAGCGTCCGATTTGTTTTTTTTTTGGGGGGGGGTGGGGGAGAGGGGGAGGAAACAGTTAAAACGGAAATCGAATTGCCCCCGCCTGTCGTCAGAAAAAAATCAAGGCGAGTATTTTACAAGGAAGTGTATGTAGTCCGAACGATTCTGCAGAAATGTTTATTTAGACTGCATCCATTCTTTTTGCACGCTAAATACTAATTTGAAAATCTATGCCGATGAAAATGTGCATCTCGACCCATAGCTTACACTGAGAGTAACTCGATATTAATCACAGGAAAATACCCACAGCCCTGGGCTCTGATTTAATAATTGGTGTTTCTTGTAATTTATTTAAATGCGTAACAAAAAAGGTGGACGCCACTAGCTGACATTTCCAAGCGAAATATTTCACCATTAACCCTTAACTCGCTAACGTGGAAAATATGGTGATCTAATAATGCCAGCAGATGGCAGATGGGATTTAACTCGGCGTTTAAAGGGTTAAATCCATATTATGCCTTATCTCAAACCAGTAATTATAACAACATTAAAGCACACTAATTACTGTACGTTCCACAATGTTTAACATTCAAAAACTCTACAGTCTGCCCAAGGAGTGCATTTATGTGTTTTGCATGGATCTCGTAACAAGACGCGAATTCTGCCCCATACAAGATTAATTGACTTTTTTGTATAACGGAATTGGAGGCGGTTTTCTGTGAGGTACGAACTGGGTCTTTAAACACAACATATTACATTTAGTCCTTGAAAGGTTTAATGGAAGATTAATTTTTTTATAAAATTTAAACACTGTCTCTCGTCACTTCCTCTCTTTGCATTACGCGGTAGGAAGGAAGAAAACAGAAAATTTACGTGTTGACAAATATCGGCTACGTTCAGTAACCATTTTTTTTTATGTGTTCTCTTTAGTCCTTTAATAGCATCCATATGCATGGTATGAAATGCAATGCATCAATAAATTTCAGTGTCTCTGAAGCTGGTCGCACATGCAGACTAAATGCTTTCAATCAATTTCAAAATTTAGAATCAGAATAAAGATAGCAATTCATTTTAGCATTAAAGAAGTGACTAATGTAAATACGTATGGCCTAATCGTATAATTTAAAACCAACCATGAACAATCTTGGGAAATCCAATCTATCTTTAATACAACTGCAACACTTTTCGGACCACCCTGCTATCAAAGGATATAGTTCGGTGCAAACGGAACGTCCAAGGCTTTACATACGGTAGTATGAGAAGAATTTACTCTTTTACACGGAAGTTCCGTTGAAAGAACACAAAATATAGCTTAAAGAATACATGATTTAACAATGTATCTTTCTTATTTTATGAAATAAGAAGGATAATTGTGAGCATTTCCTGAAATTTTAGGATATACTACGCTTTTTCTTACATTGTGATGGTTTTAGTATAGACTAATTTGATGTTCATGTGACCGTGCATCGTGATATATTCTTATAATAAAACCAACCATACGCAATAATTTCTCAAATTTATTTTTGGAATAAAACTCTACTTGTTTCGGACAGTTCCTCTGTCCATCGTCAGGAGTTTCTCACTGTACACATAGCAATGGTATATGTCATACAGGTTTGCTGACAGTTTGCGAGCAGGATCAGGACGGAACTACTCGCAAGCTGTCAGCAAACCTGTATGACATATATCATTACTGTGTGTACAGTGAACAACTCCTGATGATGGACAGAGGAACTGTCCGAAACATGTAGAGTTTTATTCCAAAAATAAATTTGATAAATTAGTGCATCTGGTTGGTTTTATTATAAGAATTATTACAGACTGATAAGTACGAGTAATTTACAATGTAGTTCTAAGTATATATATATATATATATATATATATATCACACACGCACCGGATAAGCAAAACCTCAAACCATAAATGAAGCATCATTATACATCCTGTTTTCAGTGAAAATTTCAAACAATTGTATACTGTTTATATTTTATTGTGTGTATATACAGATGGGCATACGAGTCATTAACAGTAGTTTATTGTACATTTTCAGAAATTCAATGTAATAATGAAACAAATGTTTCTGTATATTTTTAACTATTTTCATGTAAAGTGGTTCCATGTTTGCGATAACACAAGCAATTAATTAAAACGTTAATATCATGCCGGAATGATGCTTCAGGTAGGGAGCAGTGCTTGAGGTCAGTAAATAGTACTTGTAGCGCTGTGGCGGTCGGATTGCGGTCTTGGCTAGTTGATATATCAAACGCAACAGCGAACTGGTAAAGCACCATTTACAGATCGGAGTAGGCCCTAGTCTGCAAACCAATAGTCGATTATCAAGGTAAAGTTCACTCTAGGACAGGCCACGAAGGCCCAGTGGGGGAGTAGAGGTATAACTCTACTCTTTCTTTAACCTCGGCACTAGATGTGGGAGGGTGGTCAGCGCCACGCCTCGGCCACTTTACCCCCGGGAAAGACCCGGTACGCATTGTATAGGAGGCTGGGTGGGCCCCAGGGCCGGTCTGGACGCGTGGGGATAATCTCGCCCCCACCGGGATTCTATCCCCGGACCGTCCATCCCATAGCGAGTCGCTATACCGAAATAGTAGATTATTCCTTCACGGAATACGGTTAGTCTCTCACTATTTCTTTAAACAGACACTCAGGTGATGGGAGTTTCTGCTTGGCCAAGGTAAAGTAAGAAACCTGCAAACGTTCAATGTGCCTGTCGCACTAAGCAACCCACGTTCATGCTCTAACGTAGTAGATGCGGACATGGGTGTTGCAAATCCCTGAGGTGTCAAGGGTTATTTTACGACAACAGAGTTATTCCAGGTTCTTCACAAATTAAAATAGCTTCGCAGTCGTTCTTGTTCTTGCTACCAGAGCTTTCTTTGTTCTGTTCTAACAGTTTTGATAAATAAAATGTGAATTCATTTACTAAGTTATGGACTTTTGGTACGTACATTATTGCTTCTCAGTGTGAAATCAGCCAAAGACACAACTACTAGCATGTGAGGACCGCACGAATGCCTAAGTCAGTCCTTTAAGAAAGGAAGGAATTTCTTTACGTTTTTTGTACCTTGCATTGTGATACAATTATGTACTTTTAACCATATAAAGGAACTTTTTTAAATTAAGGTTTTAATTCAATTCGTCTTGCCCGCTACATGTTTCGAACATCTTATGTTCATCATCAGGAATATTATATTGTGCATGCAGCCTTGTATGTTCTATCAGGTAATCTACCTGGTAGACTGCTTGTATAAAATACATGGAAAATATATCATACAAGGCTGCATGTACAATATAGTCTTCCTGATGATGTACTTAAGATGTTCGAAACAAGTAGAATAGAAGAAATATTTAATTATACCATAAATTTAAAAAGTGCATTTTGCTGATTAACATTACTTGAAATGAATTTCTATCGAAAGCTCTCTGATTGCCGACAGAGCGTTGCCTTTTTTGTTATGTTCTCATGTTTCCCACTTTTGCCCTTCTCTTAAGATCAGCGTATAGACAAAGATTAATATGGAACATTGGTGGAATGACATTCGAACTGCGTGTCACAGTAACACTTTGTAAATAACGAAACGGACACGGAATGACCTGAGATGTAACCCCGCGTCTCCGTTGTGACAGGCGGGGCATTAACCCCTTGACCCATGGCACTGCTTTCTTGAAGGGTAAAACGCTCTATCTCATTTAAATACCCAGTCCTTACCGCACAGTAAACGTTGTCCCCGTCCGTTATATAACCCAATTTGTCTATATTCTATAGGCCGAAACTAGATGGTTGTTCTGAGATTACACGCAAAAGGCATAAATAAATTGCGTGAGAAAACTTAAAAACTTTTACCAGGGTGCTGATAAGTCCTTAGCCAGACCAGGAAGGAAATAAGCTCGGAGGCATGTCAGGGACGCGCGCGATTTCAACGAAATCGAGACGCGAGCTGTCATCAAGTTTTTTTCCCCCCTGCAAGGCAAGGCGCCGAAGGAAATTCACGCCATTCTGACAGAAACATTAGCTAGTTTCCTTCCTGGTCGGGCTATGGACTTATCAGCACCCCTGTAGTGTTAAACTTGTGTACATGAGTTAACACCCAGTAGTTAAAACGTATAAGAAATGTCCCTCACAACTACGGAAATGCTGCTGTAATAGACCGGACACGCTCTGTCGGGCGAATGGCGCACGGTCACCATGAGTGCTAACATGACATGGTACGATTTCACCCCCGTTTGAGTCCATCGAGTCAGAGGTGTGATCCGATAACAAGGTAACTAGCAAGACAGAAACTCTTCGTGTTGTAGCGTATTATAAACACGTGTGAAACTATACGTACTGTAGTGTGCGTAGACTCTGTCCAGTCCACACTACGTACGTTTGATACATTTGTAGCGTTGTTCCCTTATTAAGGCCCCATCCCCTCTCGAACACACCTAATTGTGGTATGAGTATAGCTAATTACTTTGTTACCATGTATGAAACACCCTCTCATATTGCATGCACATACACCGTGCTTTATGTAGCATGGTTATATCAATGCTTGTTCTGGATTATGAGTACCCCTCTCCGAACCCCTGCCACATCGACTCTCCACTCAGCTAACAGCAGCCCGTGCTCTGATATGCTCACGAGAACTGACCAACATGGTTTACAATCCTCCCGCCTGACCCTGCACCCCCAATCCTCTCGGACATCGTGTTAATTGCTTGTTTACCTCATCTCCAATCCCCCTGCCTGCTCCCCACCCTCTGTCAAACTGCTCTCGAACACCTCGTATAGGGGGCGCTTTTCGACACAATGAAACAAGCAACATGAATGCAGCTACCGCAACGACCATTCTAATTCTGTGATGTACAGCCTATAGGAAACTAAAATCCGTATCATCAAACATATTAACCAACTTTGAAACTAGTTGACTAATGCGTTAGTTTATATTTTTCGTTCAGGTCTCTCTGACATTTCATAATGAACAACATATTCGCAATAACACATTTGTATTCTGTATGGTTATTTGACCTCCGGTGTAGTAGGGAAAGCCTACATGGCAGGTTATATTCTATAGGGTCCTTTTTTTTTTTAATCCGACAAAAATTGTTTGTCATCTAGCGGCTCGCTTATCATGTTAACAAACTCGCCTTTTACTCAACCCATCGCCCACACGGGTGGTGAAATAGCTGCTGCAAGTAAAAAACGGCATTTGTCAGACAAAATAATGTTTAAGTATTTTCAAAACTCTAATGTGCCGTTGTAATTTACGGCCTTACGCTTTATAACCGTTATTTCAGTTTTTTTTATTAGCCTGTCACCCACGTAGTACACCCCTGATTTTTTTTAACAGTTTAAGGGCAAAATATAATCCGCTTTATTTAACCCTTTAAACGCCAAGTTAAATCCCATCTGCCATTTGCTAACATTATGAGGCGCTCACCATATTCTCCACTTTAGCAGGATAAGGGTTAAAGGCACAATTCGTACCGTTTAGTAAACATACTCCGTCTCGGTTACAAAAACCAACCAGTTAATATTTTGTGGGCCCAAAGTCCCTGTTTTTTTTTTTTTTGAGATACGTACAAAGCACTGTGTTACACCGTGTGGACATAATGCAGAATTTGTAGGCGCGTTCGCAAAATTTCGAAAATCGACTATTAGCTTCGTCATGTCTGTCTCTCTGTCTGTCAGTCCTCATGGGAACCATTAGGGTCCCATTTGACAGATTTTCATGAAATTTGATATTGGACGATATTTCGAAAATATATCAGAAAAATTCCACTCAACTTACAGTCTGACAAGGATAACGGATACTTTACGTGAACACTTATGTACATTTATGATTACAACTCGCTCAGTTCGTCCTACAATGAGACGTGTTTCAGACAAAACAAGCATTTTATGCTAAATAACTTTTTTTTTTAAGAAAATCGTGTGGTGTGCGTGATTATGTGGAAACATGTTGTAGGCTCACAATACGCCACACAAGACAATATAACACGGCGCATGCGCTTTGCATGCTGCATAACTAAGACTATAAACTCGCACTAACGGTATGTAATAGCCCTTGTTTTTCCACAGCAGCAATGTTTAAGCAAATGCGCCTCAGTGTTAGGTTATACTGACATTTTATATCTTGTTGAATGCAAACAGTATGTTACATAAAGTGACCACTGAGTTAGATGTAATGTTTTCCATTCACATTCACGAGCTCCAGCAAGTTATCGAGTTCCTACTTATTTCTCCTTTCTCTTGAGGCAAGAATGTCATTTTTTATAGAAAATGTCCTTATGTTATCGATATAGGCTTACATCTCATCAGCTGACCAACTGCCAAAGTTATATTTTGAAGAAAAAAAAAGTTTGTTGTTGGTTGGGCTAATGGCACAAAATTTGCTGTCGTTGAAATGATCTTCAAGGTTGATATGGAGCTCTTAAACAATTTTTGAAAATCCCCGTGATCAGTTACAAGAAACAGCACTTCACCTTACGACTATCGTCAGTAAAAGCTGTTACCTGAATTCATTTCAACAAGCCAACCTTACATGCACTGAAATGTGAACACAATAGATGCACATGCCACCATCGGGGAGTCCTTATTTCAGTAAAAACTGTGTCCTTCGAACTGGTCCATAATGTGAGGCACAGTCACTCACTAACACAGTGAACGTCTAGAGGTCTCTAGACGTGCACTTACCACCTAGTGCAGATGGTGGAGCCGCTAGCTAAAGCCTAAATGGAGCTCAAAGAAAAGCTAAAGCTGCTGTTTTATCGTTTTAACATTCCATGATGTGGTATTTCTTGTGTTTTTAATCAAATTTTAATACATGTGGTAGTGAGTGACTGTGTTACTGAATGTGTTAGTGAGTTACCGTGTTAGTGAGTGACTGTGTTAGTGAGTGACTGTGTTAGTGAGTGACTGTGTTACTGAGTGACCGTGTTAGTGAGTGACTGTGTTAGTGAGTGACCGTGTTAGTGATTAACCGTGTTAGTGAGTGACTGTGTTACTGAATGACCGTGTTAGTGAGTAACCGTGTTAGTGATTGACTGTGTTAGTGAGTGACTGTGTTACTGAGTGACTGTGTTGGTGAGTGCCCGTGTTAGTGAGTGACCATGTTAGTGAGTGACTGTGTTAGTGAGTGACTGTGTTGCTGAGTGACCGTGTTAGTGAGTAACCGTGTTAGTGAGTGACTGTATTAATGAGTGACTGTTAGTGAGTGACTGTGTTAGTGAGTGACCGTGTTAATGGATGACGGCTCGTGAGTGACAGTGAGTGGTCGTGCTAGTGAATGTCTGCGTTACTGAATGACTGTGTTAGTGAGTGATTGTGTTAGTGAGTGACCGTGTTAGTGAATGACTGATAGTGAGTGACTGTGTTAGTGAGTGTTCATGCTAGTGCGTGAGTGTGTTAGTGATTTACCGTGTTAGTGAGAGACGGTATTAGTGAGTGACCGTTTTAGTGAATGACTGCTAGTGAGTGACCGTGTTAGTGAGAGACGGTATTAGTGAGTGGCCGTTTTAGTGAATGACTGCTAGTGAGTGACCGTGTTGGTGAGTGACGGTGTTTGTGAGTAACGGTGTTAATGAGTGACGGTGTTAGTGAGTGACTGCATTAGTAAGTGACGGTGTTAGTGAGTGACCATGTTAGTGACTGTGCCACTGAGTGACTGTGTAATTGAGTGACTGTGTTAGTGACTGGTTGTGCCTCACATTACGGACCAATTCGAAGGAAACAACTTCAACTGATAAAAGGACTCCTTGATGATGACATTCAAGAAGTGCCGATTCAAGGTAGGAGAATGTATGTCTACTGTATTCATTTTCAGTGCATGTAAGATTGCTTTGATAAAATGAATTTTGCATCATGTACAGTGCATGTAATATTAAAATGAAACGAATGTACAATACGTATATATCATTTCTGGACATCCTCGAATCTTTAGGAGAACCTCCCATTTATTCACTTGGATCTGCTGAAACAAAAGCTACAATGGATCGATTTTTTGTGAGCTGCTCCTTGGGATATTGCTGACTGACCCCTCTTCCCTGGTTTTGTTAGCTGTTTAACTGGGTCGAGCGCAACTCACAAAAACTTCAGCCGATCATATTCCGAGGGCACCCAGGAGTCGGTCTCTTAGAACTCTGGGTTCAGAAACGACGAATAAAGATTAATACTAACAAACCCGATATTACCTTAGTTTCTGTACATTTACGGGAATATGTGGTCAGTTAAAATTTTAATGTAAACGGAATGGACCAAAAATGGACCAGACTTGAGCTGCTATTAATATGAAAAATTCAAACGAAAGGCACAGCATCTTACTTTCTGCTGCAGCGAAAAGCAGACTGGAGCATCTCTACCCTGTATCAACTAAATCCTCCAGCCAATGACATTAATGTGAGGTTAAATATACATAACTCTCTCTCCCGGTTTATACGCCTCCAACCTCTGGAGCTACACCGTTGAGATTCATACCAGTAATTACAAATATTGCACAATTCCGTGCTTTTACCTCAGTTGTAAGGCAACTACCAGGGTAAACACCGCAAAGACGGGGCACGGTCCCCACTCTTCCAAAATTTTTGTATTGTTCTATGTATTGTTTGTTTTGTGTCGTTCGGTGTATTTTGTTTGTGTGTAAATGTGTACTGTACTACTGCTACTGGGTGGCTACCCAATTGCAGTTAACAAATATATCATATATCATATCAAAGCATATATCACATCATATATCACATCATATATCATATCATATATCACATCATATATTATATCATATCATATCAATACAGTCTTCAAGATAACAACAAAACTGCCAAGAATAACCACCACTTACAATCTGACATAAGCAGAAAATAATGTCTTTTATAAAAAATAAAAAATACGTGTCCATAGAAAGCTACAAGACGCAGGAATAGAAAAATAGGCATGCGCAGTGGTGTGCCGGCTGTGCCGGCTGTGCCCAGGCACAACCTAATGTCTAAAAAATTTGGCATTTTGTGCCTCAATTCTTAAGTTCGCTAGTTGTAACTAGAATTTAGCTGCTAGTATAAATGGAAGATCAATTTACGTTTTTAGTTTCTTTAATTTGTTTGGTAAATAACATAACGATGTTTGTGACGCGGCGTCCTATAAATTTTCGTCTTTAAAAGGGGCAAAATAAAATTCCCTTGGTACTTACATACTTACTTACTTACTCCATGGTGCAGAGTCCTTCTTGAGAAGCTAACTGGTTTGCAGCTAGTCAAGAAATTCCCCGCATTTCACGGAACCCGAAGGTTCATTACCGCACTCACA
>Ga0123354_10021410_pt1 | contig 10186 bp, 9 predicted proteins | sample TergutLab28metaG_2_FD_97872 | JGI IMG/M metagenome (GOLD analysis project Ga0123354, IMG submission 97872) | Labiotermes labralis P4 segment gut microbial communities from Petit-Saut dam, French Guiana - Lab288 P4 | ecosystem: Host-associated > Arthropoda: Insects > Digestive system > Gut ...
AAGTGATATGACATGATGTGTACAGAGCGTTATGTTGTGTTAACTGTAAGTGATATGGCATGATGGTGTGTACAGAGTGTTATATTGTGTTAACTGTAAGTGATGTGACATGACGGTGTGTACTGAGCGTTATGTTGTGTTGACTGTAAGTGATGTGACATGACGTGTACAGAGCGTTATGTTGTGTTAACTGTAAGTGATGTGGCATGACAGTGTGTACACAGTGTTATGTTGTGTTGACTGTAAGTGATGTGACATGACGGGGAGATTTGGCAGCATCTAAACTGAGTTACTAATCGTTTCAGTTTATGTTTGTTTAAGTTTGTCATTTAATGAGTCTGTCAGTTACTAAGACGTTACAGCATCAGTAATAGATGAATGAATATGGGGCATTGGTGACATGGTGCTGGTGGAACAACGGAAGTACTGGAAGAAACTCCTCTGTTAATGTCACATTTTCCACCACACATCACATGGGACTGGAGCTGTGACTGACCCTAAGCCATTGCAGTGAGAGGCCAGTGACTCGCCACCTCAGTCACAGCAGATGTCCTGTAGTGCCATTCTGTGCTGCTGTTGCTTGTGTCACCAGGCAGCACATTCAAAAGCCACTGTTAATGTATTTTATGTTAATATTGATAGGGTGTGGGACGGAGCTGGGATAGTGCAGTCAATGTACTGACTGTGCTGTGGATTGCACATCTGAGCTTTGAATACCAGATATTTCCCCATTCTTCAAATTATCGAGGCCTCCTCTGGGGCCCACCTAGCCTCCTGTTCAGTGGGTACTGGCATTCCTTCCTGGCAGTAAGCAGTAGAGGCACGATGTTGACTGTGTGTCTCCACGTAGTGTACTTGCTAAGAATGAACTGTGTTGTATCTCTGCTCCCACTGCATGCCTTCATAGCTGGACAGGGACAGTGTTTACCCCTGTATTGTTATTTTTCTAGGGTGTGGGAAGGAAGCACTGGCTTCAAGATGTGTTTGGGTTTTACTATGTGGACAATCAGCCTCTTGTATTGTGTGGTTGGATTGTGGGACCTTCTGCACGCTACATGGAAGAGCTGTCTGATGAACAAGTGGCACAAGGGTGCCTTGAACTGCTGCAGAAGTTTGCTGGAAGAGGTTTTAATGTGACGGTACCCAGACCGAAAGTTACAGTAAGGTACGGCATTTGTGTGCTGTTTGTTGTATATTTAATGTGACGGTACCCAGACCAGAAGTTAGGGTAAGGTACAGCATTTGTGTGCTATTTGTTGTATATTTGATACTTATTTTTTGCACAAGGCTGAAACATGTTTTGTGTGTGTGTGAAATGGTGTGGAGAATTAAGCTTGATACTGACTGGCCAGATATTTATAGGATCATGAAATTAAGTAGAATGAGATAGACAGGCCGTGGGCAGAAGCACAGCAATTCCATTTGCTTAACTAAGCACTGCACATTGCAGAAGCACAGCAATTCCATTTGCTTCACTAAGCACCAGAACTTGCAGAAGCACAGCAATTCCATTTGCTTCACTAAACACTGCACCTTGCGGAAGCACAGAAATTCCATTTGCTTAACTAAGCACCACACCTTGCAGAAGCACAGCAATTCCATTTGCTTATATAAGCACCACACCTTGCAGAAGCACAGCAATTCCATTTGCTTAACTAAGCACTGCACCTTGCAGAAGCACAGCAATTCCGTTTGCTTAACTAAGCACCACACATTGCAGAAGCATGGCAATTCTATTTGCTTAACTAAGTACCGAACATTGCAGAAGCACAGAAATTCCATTTGCTTAACTAAGCACTGCACATTGCAGAAGCACAGCAATTCCATTTGCTTAACTAAGCACCACACCTTGCAGAAGCACAGCAATTGCATTTGCTTATCTAAGCACCACACCTTGCAGAAGCACAGCAATTCCATTTGCTTAACTAAGCACCACACATTGCAGAAGCACAGCAATTCCATATGCTTAACTAAGCACCGCACATTGCAGAAGCACAGCAATTCCATTTGCTTAACTAAGCACTGCACATTGCAGAAGCACAGCAATTCCATTTGCTTAACTAAGCACCGCACATTGCAGAAGCACAGCAATTCCATTTGCTTCACTATGCTCCGCACATTGCAGAAGCACAGCAATTCAATTTGCTTAACTAAGCACTGCAATTCCATTTGCTTAACTAAGCACCACACCTTGCATACTCATGTCACAGTTGTGACATAACTTCATACTTTCTTATTCTTGAAAACTGGGTATGAAATTTTTGTTGGAAAATGTGAATGGACAAGACCACTTGAGAGACCTAGGCATAAATGGGATAGTAATCTGTTGCTAGTGTATGAAATTGTGTGTTGGGCTGGGTCCACTGCCAGTTCTGGATTCCTTGTCCATGTGTTTTAATTCCCATGGTTGACTGTTAGGTTATCAAGAAGGGATTTGTGTGAAGAAGTTAGGCAATTAGCATCAGTACAGACATTCCCAGTATTCTTGAACCTTGATATTTGGGATTTCATCCTTTTGTAATGGCCCTTGTTAATACCGATATTGCAACCTCTCATGACCAATTCTAACAAATTGGCATGAAATCCTGCAGCTGGAGGGGTAGCTTGCCCTTACTGCATGCTGTTCCTTCATCACTTTAGCTCCAGTCAGACTGTGTCATTCCTTAAATGATGTTTATTGTTTCTGTGCTTTATGGATTGACACTGTAATTAAGTTTTTTTAACGTATTTATGCCCTTCCAGAAGGTGTTTATATTTATCTTTTTATGGTTTGTCATTTTACTGTACATTTATTTACTGGTACTTCATAAGTACTTGGAACTCAATATGTGTTTGACCTTGCAAATGGATCCTGATGTTTCTGTGTGTTGTGGTTGTTGTAGGAAGAACCTCTGACTTATATTATTTGGTGTCCTGACATCTGTTTTCCCCTTGAACTACAACAGTATATGTCATTATGTTTGTGTCAGGTCCTGTTGGTCGTCCAACCCTCACTTCCGTGGCACATACAGTTATCGCAGTGTGGCATCCGAGACCCTCGGAGCATTTGCTTCGCATCTGGCTGAGCCTGTGACAAATGACAGTAAGAAACCAGTATGTATTATTTTATATGCTGTTTCGCTCATGAGAGATACATTAGAATACTGTCAAATGATGAACAGAAACTGTAGGAAGAATGGGAATGCACTTGTGTGCATGACTGTACAAGCAGCTGTTCTATAGGACATGACACTGGTGACAGTCTGCACCTAAGAATGTTAAACTTTTTCAACTCCCAGAATCGTTTACACAGAGCATGTCTTAAATCTTAGATCTCAGCATGGCCATGGCAAGGAAGCTTTGATTTGCTTGGGGATTTTTCTAGCACCAGCCATGTTGTTTTGGCTGTTTATGTTTGCACTTAATGTAAAGGGGGCATGGAGTGGTGCAGTTAGTTGGGGTACTGCGCTACGAGCCTGAAGGTCGTGGGGTTCCATTCCCGATGGTATCATTGGAATTTTTCATTGGCATAATCCTTCCAGCCACACTATAGCCCTGGGGTGGACTCAGCCTATAACAAAAATGGGTACCAGAAATATTTCATGGGGCGTAAAAGTGGCCAGTGTGTAGGGCTGACAACCTTACCACCTTCATGTGCCGACTGTCATGAAATCTGGAAGCATTAACCTGCTGGAACCCTCAGGGCCTGTCCAGGCCTGTACAGGGATTGCTTTACCTGTACTTAATGTAAACCTTGCAAGGTTCATGTTGCAGAGGGACTGAATCAACGCCCAGTTGGCCGACCGTGCATCACCTTGCTTGGTTTACCGTCGTGTAGTCTAGAGATTAATGATATGCTCTGCTGTGAGGAGAATTCCAGCTGCAAGTTTTCACTGTGCAGAAACTAAACATACATTTATTGTAGCTCATTCCTTGTCAAATCAACACAGCAGCTGACATGACCACCTTGTACTGCAGTGAAATGCTGTAAGCTGTCAGTTTCTGATGCATACTGATAGATACGAATATTCATGCAGTATCTGTGGAATGCGTGTATGTTCATTATTGATGTGCAGTAGTGTCACAATAAGTGGAATGGTAGCCACATAGTTAAATGGTTTGTGGAGTGACATCGATCATATACAGTGTGTTAGCTGTAGCCCTTGTGCATATGTGTGGGAAGTGGCTGCATGTTGGAAGGTGTTGGTCATGTGCTGGAACAGCTTGAGTGCAGATGTGTGCAAGCTGTCCAGCGCAGTGTCTCAGTTTGTGTACAGTGCCAACATGCAGTTCATATGCAAGGTTGGGAAGACTGCTGCAGATATGATGCATGGCCTGCAAATTGTTGTTTATGGAGATAATGCTCTAAATAAGACGGCTGTGTGTGACCGGTACACCAGCTTCAAAAGTGGGCAAGAACAGCTTGAAGATGAGCCTGGCTGTGGGCGGCCTTCGGTGACTGCTGGAACAGTTTCACAGTTGCAGCAGCTGTTGTATGCCAACTGGCAGATAGCCATCGGTGAGGTTGCGTATGAAATGGGTGACTCATGTGGATCAGCGCAGACAATTCTGACGGAAGAACTACGGATGAGGCGGGTCTGTGCTATATTTGTTCTGCGATTGGTGACTGATTATCAAGTGGAGTGCTTTAAGATAACTGCAAATGGACTGTTTGATAAGTCAACACAGGAAGGTGTTTTGGTAGGCGAGGTTGTTAAAGGAGATGAAAGTTAGGTGTTCACTTATGACCCTGAAACATCATGACAGTCATCTGAATGAATCACCACATTGTGCTTTTGTCTGACAAAGTCTCGGAATGCGAAGTTTAATTTACTAGCCATTCTGATTTAATAGTGAAGGTATTGTACATCGTGAATTTATGCCAGGAGGAAATATCATGAATGCTACGTATTATGTTGAGGTGCTGTCACATTAGCAGGACAGAGTGAGACACAAAGCATTCAGAAAAATGTTTCCTGCAACAGAACAATGTTCCTAGTCACATGGCTATGTCAGTGCAGCAGTTCTTGATGGAAAAGCAAATAACACTCATGCCACAGCCACTGTATTCCCCAGACCTTCCACACTGTGACTTCTGGTGCTTCCTGAGACTAAAAATATTGCCCTTCGCAGTCGATGTTTTGGGACACTTGAAACTTTGGATGGAACATGGCAGCCACCCTGCGAGCTGTGCCGAAGGAGGCTTTTTGTGAGTGTGTGCAAGTGTGGCAAAACTGTTGGAGCAAGTGTATATGTGTGCTGAGAATGATTAGACTGGAAAGCAACATGCTTCAACTGCTGAAGATTTCCAGCTGAATTCCTAGAACTTTTTCATACTGCCACATAAATGTTGCATCTATTTGTGACAGTAATCTGTAATAATTGCATTTATATTATGTGTATTCAGTTCTTTTCTTATTGCTTTATTTGTTTTATGGACAAATAATGTACACTCTGCAACTGACCTAAAAAATTTTACCTCTGCTCTCTCAGTTCTTCATGCATGCTGTTTTAGTGAAATAAAATTGTCCCGTCCATATCAGACCATTGGTACTGTGATTGTCATAATTTAGGAAGTTTTTCCTTATTTAATATTTTAAATGTGTGTCAGATTGCTCCACATATGTATTGAAATGTTCGTGTTTTATTGTGTGTGTCATTGCTATTTATGTACATATGTGTACACTACATCTCAAGTAGTTAAATGGTCATGATGATGGAACAAGCCTGGGTGTCTTACAGTGTGTTAGTGGTGCTGCTGATGGGAATGAACATAATGTTAGTGGAATGCTAGAAGTGCCACCAGACAGATACTGATCCAAGGACCTTTGCTACAGACAGTGTTTATGTAACGGAATTACTAGAACAATTAATATCTGTGTGTATAAAAATGAGTTTGGTTTGTGCTTTATTTGACTGGTTGGATGCTTATTTGTCCATGTATTTCCCGCAAGATTATGTTAGTGTGCCGGTCAAGGACCACAGAACATCAAGGGCTGTGTGTCACAACAGTAGCTGGAAGTATGAACAGTGAATGTATATGTACACTTGCAAGATGGTAGGAGGTGTGTGCGCTGTGCAGTGTGCACAGTGACACTTAATTTTGGTGAAGGAAAATTGCCACATCATGCTTCAAACTGACTTTGTTGTCTTGTCACAACAACAACAACAACAACAACAACAACAACAACAACAAAGGTATTTATAAAAGTGCTTTCCCAAACATACCACAACAGTTTGCTTTTTGAGCAAGCCATTGTTGCTCACAGCCATTCAGGTGTTAATAACATCAGGCATTATTACCAGTACACAGTTCACTGAATATAGTGGAGGATGTGAACGAAGCAGCACAATAAAACAGAGCAGCTGTATCAGCTGTGTGTTTATGCTTTATGATGTTGTCCTGTAGGTGCTGCTCTTTGCTGGTGAAGCAACACATGAGCACTTCTATTCGACAGTGCACGGTGCTGTGGAGTCTGGTTGGCGGGAAGCTGACAGGGTCTTAGCGTATTACGGGTGAGTAGGACAGTGGTTCTTATGACATATCGTGCATCTACTCTGCAGTTTCACACAAATGGGATTGTCACTAGCGAATCCTGATGGGTATGTCAGGCCATGCAGAAGGGTACAGAATGTCTTCCTGTCACCCCTTTCCCCCTACAGTCATCCATCTCTGTCCATGGTGCCAGTATTGATGATAAACAGGAAACAAAAATGATCATGATGACACCACTGATTTGACACTCACCTGCAAAAGAAAGAAACTAAAATTTTTACCTGATATATTCAGGTCACTTACAATGAAAGTACACTTGCATGTTGTTCTTCTGTATACTGCATAGATTAGGTAAACCATGGCTGAGTCGTCCTTCCTGTATTATCGTACATTTGTCCGCTGCACTGCTGCTTGAGTGAGACATCTGTAGGAAGTACTGAATGACGCTTGTATCAAGTTTTGTATGTACCCGTTCTTATGTACAGGCACTCAAAATGTATAGCACTTCATTTCTGTGCTTTTTGCCCCACATGTGATTGACCTCTGATATAGAACTTGAAAATACAGTAATTAGGTCTGACCACAGGTTGACTTTACACTTCCAGCACTGATGTTTTGTGGTTGCTTATGAGCTGAGTGTACACAACACTGCAAGCACTGTCAGTGATAAAGTTAGGACATTTTACTGCCCTGTCTGAACTGTATGTTTGGTCTTCCTCTTGGGTTAGATCGTGGGTGAAGCTTTGCTTTCAATCTTTAAAGAAAATCAGTGGCAAGTCTCAATGGTCCATTTTGTAAACACAACAGGATAGAATAGAGAACTGTGCTTGTCTGGGTTATTACACGGTGAGTGGTAGTAATTTCTTACTGATGTTTCGGTACAACCTACTGTGTCCCATCCTTATGGTTCAAGAACCCAAAAGAGAACCTGTAGCCTCAAAATGGGATATATATTTATGGAGAAGAATGTGGGCGGTGCAAATGTCTGAGTGGTATGGTGACAGGCAATAGGGTGTAGCAGGTGGTTGGATGGAGGGGAGTGTGGTGGTCAGTGGAGCTGAATAGAGACGGTCCGTGATGGAAGGAATTGTGACCGGTGTGATAGCAAGACACAGGAGAACACTGACATGAGCAAAATGGGAGGGAGTAAGTAAAGAAAGTATTTTATAAATAAATGGATAATGTGAAACAAAACAATAGGAGGGAGGAAGTCATAGTGCAGCACTACAGCATGGTAACAATACCATGTTCAAAACTGGGGTACAGCAGACTGTACAGTTGGGTGAAGGGCAGGGACAGGGGAGAGAGGAAATGGATTAGAAGACTAGAACAAAGAACAATGAGTAAAAATCAGTACAACAACATGTAATGAATAGAGAGGAGGGGTTAATGTCACAGTCCAGTGCTACTGCACGTTAAATGTCACAGTCCAGTGCTACTGTACGGTAAATGTCACAGTCCAATGCTACTGCATGGTAAATGTCACAGTCCAGTGCTACTGCACGGTAAATGTCACAGTTCAGTGCTACTGCACAGTAAATTGCCATGTGTAGGGCTGGGAGATCAAGTAATGAAATAAGGTGGACCAATAACAGAGGAAAAGTCTAAGGAAGGAAGGAGATCAGAACAGTGAACAGTTTGGTAACAGTGATATTGTGAGAGGGGGTGTAGTGTGTTGGTACTGAGCAGAAGTAGAGAGGGACAGGAGGGTGGGTCTGAGTGGTACAGGAAGGGTAGAGGGGGAACAGGAGGGTGGGTCTGAGTGGTACAGGAAGGGTAGAGGAGGAACAGGAGGGTGGGTCTGAGTGGTACAGGAAGGGTAGAGGGGGAACAGGTGGGTGGGTCTGAGTGGTACAGGAAGGGTAGAGGGGGAACAGGAGGGTGGGTCTTAGTGGTACAGAAAGGGTAGAGGAGGAACAGGAGGGTGGGTCTAAGTGGTATGGGAAGGGTAGAGGGGAACAGGAGGGTGGGTCTGAGTGGTACAGGAAGGGTAGAGGAGGAACCGGAGAAGGAAAAGGAGAATAAATTGGTGAATGATAAAGGGAAGGGAAGGGGAGACACAACAGGACAGTTAAATGGAAGTAAAATGGAAAAATGGAAATGAAAGGGAAAAAGGAAAAAGTGAAAAGGCTATTTGGATCGAGAGGGGAAGAATATCCGGTGGAGGTAGTACTGCAGAATGGAGTAGGTTGTGCCGAAACGTCGGTAACAAATTGCCACTGCTCAATGGATATGTCCACCTTTTGTTGTTACAGACTTTCTGATTGTGTGAATTTCATTTAGGTGCTTGAAATCATCTCTGTGATCGGTGTGGTATTTGGACAACAGCATGACGGTGTAGTGTGCGATGTTAGTGTGGGCAACAGCATGATGGTACCTGCAGGGATGAGTATTCATTAATGTTGTACTGACATCTGACGTAGACGGTACATGGACTGTCATTCTTCCATCAGCTGATCCTGTAAATCAGTGTTACTGTGTCGGTCAGTTGTAAGGTGACACAAGTGTAGCACAAGCTGTGATCTGTATGTACCATGCAAAACAGAAGATGAACAGTTTGTGTTTTTCCAGTTCAACATTTAATAATTGATCCATGTGTACTGACATACAGCAAAAATAATACACTTTATTTGGTGTGTAAATCATAAGAATTAATGTGCAGTATTAGAGCGTGTGCTAGCACTGCATGAGACACTGTACAGTGTGCTGTAGTGACAGCAGGTCAGTAAGAGGCTGCACTTGTGCGGGAAATCTGAGCCAACAACCATCGAACTGGGATCATTTTTGTACTTGAGATAAACTTATTTTTGTCTTTTTCTGGTTAATTTTTGTTTGTATGGTGCATATAATCATTCCATCTGTCACTAAACTGCAGTACAGCAGACACATATAATTATTCCATCTGTCACTAAACTGCAGTATGGCAGACACATATAATCATTCCATCTGTCACTAAACTGCAGTACAGCAGACACATATAATTATTCCATCTGTCACTAAACTGCAGTATGGTAGACACATATAATCATTCCATCTGTCACTAAACTGTAGTACAGCAGACACGTATAATCATTCCATCTGTCACTAAACTGCAGTACAGCAGACACATATCCATGCCACACTCTGTAGGTACCTCTGTTGCAGTTTGTTCAATTACACACTGTATGTTCAGGTTATGTTACTACAATATGGTCATGTAATGTTTTACAGAAAGTTCACAGCAGTCAGTAAGTGATGTATTGTGATGGACAGTAATGCACAGTGGTGGTGCTGTGGTGCTCTGAAGCTGGTGCCACTGTGTGTAAAAGATGCATACTGTAACTACGTGTGGTTATGAAGGCTAGTAGCATGTTAGCAAATTTTCTGATTGAAATGCATGGAAATTCCATGTAGATACTAAGGATGACTTAATTGTGTGTTTGAGAACAGACCAAGAATGGTGCTATGATGACGTGCTGTGTGCACACTATCCTTCAGGTACCGCAGAATCCTGATTGCCTGTAATTATATTATCTGTACACAACTTTCCATGACTTAAGTGCTTTCATATGGGAACTAGGTTTTTGTTCTTTGCTTCTGTGACTGGGGGTTTGGAGGGTTTGATTAACTTTCTCTCACTCTCGCTGTCTCCCCCTCTCTCTCTCACTCCCTCTTCTCTCTCTCCTGGTCCTTAGGTCAGTATCAGTGGTGCAGTGGTAAGTCCTTCCCCCC
>Ga0123354_10021411_pt1 | contig 10186 bp, 7 predicted proteins | sample TergutLab28metaG_2_FD_97872 | JGI IMG/M metagenome (GOLD analysis project Ga0123354, IMG submission 97872) | Labiotermes labralis P4 segment gut microbial communities from Petit-Saut dam, French Guiana - Lab288 P4 | ecosystem: Host-associated > Arthropoda: Insects > Digestive system > Gut ...
AGTCCGGCATCTAAAGTACAAAAAAAAAACAGCAATGCACACACAGTACAACAAATACACATAAGATGACAACAATACACACAAGACAACTACAACAATACACACGGCCAACCAACCACAATTACACAAAGACAACTTAAAACTAGCAACAATACATGCGAGACAAATTAGAATACAACATGTACAGAAGGTAAAAACACCCAAGTAAGAGAGTATTATGTTCAGTTTATTGTAATTTTTTTTTTCCAATCATTAATTCACACACGCTTTCACCCCAGTTCTTCACTTCTCATCACTTACTACTCTTATAAAACTTTTCCATAAAGACTCGTCCCCCCCCCCCTTCCCTATACTGCGCACTTACTTCGTCTAATTCCACTTTACTTTGCTTCGTTCACTTCACTTCACTTTATTGCACTTCGCTACCCTCCACGTTAGATAACTTTTCATTTCAACCAGTTCTGTTGTAACCACAGATCTCGCTGAGGTGATCGTAGGGACGTGAGATAACTTCTTGCAGAGTCGATCTGTAGACGCCTGTGTGTGGAGACAACTATGTAAAGACACTTCGTAATCTGTGCTCTACATCAGATACAATTAGGGCAGATGTTCCCAAAGTAAGATCTGCAGATCCCAATGGATTCCAGACCGGTTCTGAGGGGATCCGTGGATACACTTCTGTAATGCCTACTTTGAAGTTTGCATACTTTTTAATTAAAAAAAATAGTGTTTAGTTAAAAACAATCGCGGAATTTTTTTTATTGGCGATATGTTTGTTTCGTTTGGGCGTTACTTTATCTAATTAAGAAACCCTGTATACCCACGAAGCGAGCGGCAATCATTTTAATTAAGCTCAAATCATGCAATGCATTGTTACCTGTGCTATTGGTATGTATTAGTAGCTATCTAAGAAGAGTTCTAAGTTAAAAATTTTTAACTTTGGATACCTATCATCTGCACATTCTATATTTACGTGAGCAAGGACTTTAGGATCCGTGGTTATTTTTCGAAGCCAAAAGGAGTCTGTGCGCAACAATTTTGGGATACTCTGTATAAAGGTAATCGTGTAATGGAGGATGAAGCAGGTGGGGCATGTAGCACGTATGGTGAGGTAGGACATAATGCAAAATTTTAGTTAGATGTTGAAAAGGTGGAGCTCCTAGACAGACGTAAAAGTGGATAGGGGGATGGTATGGGAGGATGCGCAGTTGGAGTCGCTTGTCATTGGGCGGGCTGCATTGCTTAGCTGCTCTGAACACAGGACAGGAATGAGGTTTTTGGTTCCAAGAGAAGCAGGGAACGTATTTTGACCGGTTGAGGGACACATGCCGCTTACAAAGGAGGAGTTAATTATGACAGTTACAAGTTATATAATCAGTTATGTGACTTGCAGAATGTGTACTGCAAGGTCATTGGCTGCCTGCAGGCTACAAGATCTCCTGCAGATATTCTTACATCGAAATCTTTGCATTGCCCTGTAATGTTTTTTTTTTGGTACTCATTTTTGGTTCGTTTCTGCCCTGGAGGTGATAAAAGTTCAAGGCTTATGCACATACATTAAGAATTATAATTCATGCTTTCCATTGGGCAGAAAGTGAAAATATTACTTAAGCAAAATCATTTTCGGACAGTACCCTGTGCGGACATGTTCTGACGCTTAACATGCAGCTTAACATAATTAATAATGCATCTGCAGCTGCCAGATTACTTATAGCTGATTACTGCATTACCGAACTGTGGTGATAGTTATCTGTTGGTTATGGGCCAATGGAGCATCTTGACGTCCGTTCGGGTAGAGGGTTGAAGGGGACCCTGCCATGGCTGAGGCGGTTGGTCGTTGGCATCTCGCAGTGAAGTCCCGTACTCTGTACCGGCACTGTCTGTGTTGGATTGGTTGTGGTTAAAGTGGGACTGGAACAGGCTTTTCTCCGAGGACTTTGGTTTCCCCCTTGCAGTATTATTCCACTTAATAGGTAGGGTAATTACAGTCAATAACACAACCATGTATATCTAATGATATTTATTAGAAAATTATAAAAACTACACGTTTCGGCCAACATTGGCCATCATCAGGTTTTTCATCCGAAAGATTTGTATGCCGTAAGAGTGTATATATAATTTATAATTTTATATAATTTTCTAATAAACAGCACTAGGTATACATTCTTATGTTATTGACTGTAATTGCCCTACCTATTAATTACTACACACAGCGGTAATGGCACATTTCAAAATCATTCCAGTAATGAATGCTTCATGTTTCATAAATGTCACTGAATCTTTATAAACTCAGCAATGTACAGCGTCGTTAAATAAAGAAATCCCTTCCTCTCTCCAGGTGAACTAGATAATAGATTTTTTTTTAAATTCAAAGACGCATTGATTTGTCTTCCCACTCGCCCAGTTAGCACACTTCAGACTCCTGGTTTAATAAAGGCGTCGAAAAATACCCCACAGAAATTTTTCATAAAAATGGGGAAGTCAGATGCTTAGCAGACCTTCAGGTGAAATGTCTGAAGGAAAGATGATATTATGTGTGTTATCGAGACATAGGAAGGAGAACAGTATTAAACTGTTTTGATGTTTTACTGACCTTGCATCTCAGTGTATATTTATCTTAGTAATTAACCAACTTGATGCACAACATTTTTGTTTTACAATAAGTTTATTTCATGCCTCTCTCAACCTGTGCACGGGACGGCCACCTATAGGACCACTCACTTATTTCAGTGTGATGATACCAGAGGCTGTGTAATACAGTTTTGATCTGATGAAGAGCACATGGTGCTCGAAACATGTAGAGGCATGAAATAAACTTACTGTAAAACAAAAATTTTGTGCATCAAGTTGGTTGATTACAAAGTTAAATGTTAAACTGGTTTGTAAGTACAGTGTAAGAATATAGACTGTATTCGTGTGGCACAGAATAGTGTTCTGTTACAGCGTATTGTGCACATATTGCTGGAAGATTCGGTTCTGTAAGAGGCAGGGTGTGTTTTGGCCAGCACGGCCCCTGATAATTAATCAATCATGGTCCGTATCGTCCTGAGTTTGTAGAAATGGACTAAAATGAAATCTCTGCTTGTGAGATCGGGATCTGCAGTTCGGTTATTCGATTTCGATGAATCTGCTGCGAGCCGTGTCCGATTCCGGCGTTCCGCTTTCATCTGTCGAAGTGGCTTTCGCAGGAACAAAAAAGTGTGACGAGAAACAAAAGCAAATAACCTGATTCTATCTTACGTAAGCTTAAACACGAATTGTTTTTGCTTGTATATTAGTCACTGCACACAAATTGATTAGTAACTTGCGTTACAGGGCGTGTAGCAATCACTACAGACTGGTTGTAACTGTACAATTGTTACCGGAGAGTAGGCGGTTACTGTGTATAGTTGGTAGCTTGAACCTGGCGATTAAGCGATTAATACAGATGTGGAATGGAGCCTGAAAATCGGGCGATTGTTGTGACAATACCATTATTGTTACTTCAGCTGAACTGAAGTTTAGGAGCGTCTTAACATTTCAATTCGACATCACTGGTAGGCGATTGTTGTACATTATGTTCAAATTGAATGTGAGGACCAGACAGGTGTTGTAACTTCTGAGTTTAATTGGGGATTAGGTGGTGATTGTAACTACTGAATTAGAGTTGACGAAAAGACGAAAAGATCTGAAAGTGGTGGTTACTTCACCGTAGAAGAGAAGGTCATTGCAGTCCGGAGAGCGATGGGGATGAGAAGTATAAATGAATACGCTGCCAGCAATCACGTTTACGTTGGTACGGCTGACTCCATTTTGTGTACCAATTTTATCTGTGTTTATCTACGATAACGGAGGTTCCCTGTGTCGATACAGTGGCGTGGATAAGACCTCTGCAGACTGCGGTACGAGGGCCCCCAAACCTACATAATACAAAAACTTGTGCGTTCTTGTGGACTGTATTCCGTCCTTGTGTCAGAAGGCAGTATTCTGGATCATTGTTATGAGAGCTGGGAGTAAGTGCTCGTTATTGCAGGGGACACCTATTACCGGTGTTAACGATTTGCCGAGGGGGGTTGTGTGTGCAATTACTTGGTCGATAGATATAACGTCGCGGAGTGACAACCTTGCCGTCTAGCTGGGTTATTCGGGGTTCGGTCCTGAAACATGCACTTCTGTGACTTGTATGGGTTACGCTTTTGAACCACAGACTTCATGTAATAGAATTTAAGCAATGAATTCCTACCTCACAATAAATTCAGAGTCTCAATCACATAGACCTCTGTTTAGGGAAATAGTTATTGCTTATAGTAAATAGCTTACAGAAACTACACTTCATGGGGAAAATGTTGAGTTTCTTTACGTTAAAACACATAAACACATGGTACATAAAATTACCAGTGTGATTTAAAGTGTTAGTTCATTGAAGTACCAAGGTACTGCTGCTGCTACTATTACTACTACTACTAGTACTGCTACTACTACAACGAGCTGGGGTAGCGTAATCGGTATAGTGATGGGGCTACTGGCTGGACCATTCAGGGTGCGAATCCTGGAAGGGACAAGAGACTTTTTTCCCCTTCAAAACCGTCCACTCCAGCTCTGGGGTCCACCTACCCTCCTATTCAATGGGTACCGGTATTGTTTTCGGGGGCTAAAGCGACTGGGGCGTGAGGTTAACCACTCACCTTCATTTAGTGCCGAGGTTAAGAATGGGTGGTGCTGTACTTCTACGCCCCCTCTATGCCTTTATGGCGTGAACAGGGACCACTTTGCATTCTTTATTATTTTCTCATGTGGCGGCCAGGGCCTTCTCATTATCGAGGCTTCACGATCACACTCAGACACACCACATTCGGTAGGACTGCTCTGGACGAGTGATCAGCCCCACGCAGAGACCTCTACCTGACAAAACACAACAATCACAACAGACAGACATTCATGGCCCCGGCAGGATTCGAACTCTGAATCCTATCAAGCGAGTGGCCGCAGACCCATGCCACTACCACTGGGAGCTGCTGCCTTCTGTATATCTTCTTATTTTATGTAGTTTAGTAACTGACTATTGGGACCGAGTAGGTGCTGTGGGAGTGTGTGTCAAATGCATTATACATTCGTTGCTGTTTGACAGCTGTGGGATTTTCCTTCCATATTTTAGCTTATTCTGTGAAACATTATAAATACTTATACAAATTTGGTTTCCTGTAATGCGTAGTACGAGGGGAGGGGGGTAAATTTTAATTCTTTAAAAGCTGCTTTGCATTTTACGCCGATGTTACATTATGTTGGGGGGGGGGGAAGGTTTACGAAATATTTGATAGAAGAATTCAAAAATTGAGAGAGATGGGATGGGTGGTTGTGAACTGCATTCTTCTGGCCCAGAACAGGGACGAATGACGAACTGTTGTGAACACGGTAATGAACCTTCTGGTTCCGTAAGGTGTGAAGAAATTCTTGACTTGCTGACGAACCGTTAGCTTCTCAAGAAGGACTTTGATCCATGCAGTTAATTGGGTGGTTTTATAAGGCTTAATATGTTCGATATTTATTCACCTTTCGTAAAACCACGACACGAACTGTGGAATTGTTTTGAAATGATGAATGTGGCTTAGAATATTTTTTGTAATACATCATATCTATTGCCTGCGTTCGTCTTTTGTAATTGAGCCTGATACAAGAGACAGCGGGACGACATTGGCATCGTTTCCGGGCGTCGCGGGACGTGCTAATTGTCCCCGCGACTTCCGTCTGAGCTCTGGTGCCGGCCATTACTAACGTTATTATGCATTGTTTTACGACGATACAGTATTGAGCTCATTGAACCTAGGAACAAAGGAAGAAGGATAATAAGTAAAGCCAACAGTGAAGCAGTCAGCTTTGCAGAGCTGTAAGTTCACCGGAAGTGAAGCCGTGTCGGTCCGAAACTCCGAAACGGGACCGATGACCTAATGCAGGAAAGGAAATGGCTGCTGCGTTACACATTACACGCTATACACTAAGATGAATTTTATTTCACAGCTGGTGACTCATTTTGTTGACCCTCGCTGCTTGTAAGTATCAATTATACTCCCTGAAAATGACCCTTGAAGTGTTGAAACATGTTGAATATAAGTATCGTGTTAATAAAGTGGTGATTTAGTAATATATGAGTGCATATGTTGGTGTTTATTGGATGTAGAAATGGCGTGGGTTAGAGGCTTTTTCGTTGCTTTCCTAAGTTGCAATCACTGTTACAAATTTTAAAGCTAAGGATAATTTGATAGTGTTCAGTTTTGAGGAGCTTATGCACCAGATAAGTTATCAGATCAATAGGCATTATTTATAAGGACGTAAAATAATTGCAGATCGGGGATCATAAATTATAAAGTATTTGATATGTTAATTTAAAAGTTTGGGGTGTTGTTCGTAAAATGATTACGTTTTAAGAAACTTAAAGGAAGTCCGTAAATATTGCTGTCTTCTAGGATATGACGCCTTGTAGTCTGGTAGCTAGTTACCGGCGTTTCAAAGGAACCTGCCACTGCCATTTTTTGGATATAGTAATCTCGCTCCACGCCTTACAATTAAGTTAGACTTTTCTGCTCGCTGGTGGGTAAATTCTCATTCAGAAATCGGGAAAAAGGTCTATGTAACATCTTTTTTGTCTGGAAAACAGTGACACATATTTTATTTTCTTGTTTCCCATGAGAATTTCAGCGTTAATTTAATGCTTCTTTAAAGTTTTCTGGTAGATATGGCTGTCCTATGAATAAATGTCAAATTTTACATTGTATTTTTTGTAGTAGAAGCACTGAATTCGTCATATTTAACGTGACACTTCAGTACACGAATTTGTGTACTGTAATTGTGTTGTATTAAGAACGTTATAATTTAATACACGGTACACGATGCTTTACGAATACAATTCAAGACAAGTTAGGAAGTGCAGAGCGTAATGTTTCCGAACGCGTTCCTTGGGCCTATGTATAACGTTAGGAAACACAGTGGCCACATTAACCGCAGGAACATGGTAACCACATTGACCGTAAGTACAGCGGTGACCCTAATAACGAACATAATCGTAAATATATGTATGTCTTCATAAAATGTGGTACTTTGTCGGAATTTAATAAAAATATGAATTTTTCGACATCCTTTAGGAAATGTCATTACAGGATTTCACGAAAATCCGTCCTGTGGGAGTCCGGTTGTTCCATACAGTCTGGCATATATGAAGCTGAAAGTAGCTTTTCGCAACTGTTTTGTGAACGCACCAAGTGAATTAGCTGTCCATTGGTTCGTTTCGTAGTCAGTTTTTCTAGGGCACCACGGAGCCAGTGTGACCTGCGGGCGAGCCGTTGCAGTTTCATACCAGTGCAACATCTCCTGACGCTACCTTAGCGCCATCACTGGCCCGCGGCATGACGCGGCGTAGCAGAGACTTGCGCAGTTTCAGTTGGCTGTCGAGCGCAGCAAGGAGTGTTGTGTTGTGTTGACAGTTGTGAGTGTGATGGGACTTTCCGATGGACTAACTGCAATTTCGTACGCAGCTCTCGGCCCTTCAAGATGGTGTTTGGTAGCGGAAATAAATTTAGAATCAGAAGGTAATATTATATGCGTTTTGTATTCAAATTGAAAGACAAGAACACAAAGAATCCAGGCCGTTGGTACAAGTTGCTCAGTTAGTGAAGAAGTTCCCCACATTTGATGAAGGCGAAAGGTTTGTCACCGTGTTCGTTTGACCACGCCACTGTATCCTATATTAACCAGTGCAGTCTAGTCTACGCCCTCTTTTTTAAATTTATTTTTAATATTATCCTCCCATCTCGAAGTTCCGTCACGCGTTCTGTTTCCCCATAAAGACTGTCCAGCAAAAATTTTGAACGCATTTTCAGATCGCTGTAACGCGTGTTTCATGCCCCACCCATCTCGTCCCAGATTTTTCCACCCTGGTGCTGTGACGTGTCTTGAACCCTTAATTGTGTAGTTTTCTTCATTTTCTTATCACTATTTGTCATGTTATCCCCAACACTTTGTTCTTAGACACCTCTAACCTTTGTTTTTCCCCCAATGCAAGAGGCAGAATTTTCTATCCATGTAAAGCAACGGGTAAAGTTATGGTTTTGAACATTATTCTTAGGGTTTTGGTTAAGGGACTGAATGATTTTCGATTTTGACCCGAATGTTGAAGCCGTGTGCCCGTATCGCCTTCGTCACTGTGACTATGATATGTTCTTCCTGTACCCAAATACTTCAATCTGCCACATTTTCGAATGATTTATTTTATAGATCTTAGTCTTTCTAAGCTGCAGTGCGGGTGCCAGCATATTTATGGGCTTTTAGCATGTGGTATAGTTGTAAAAACAGGCTGACCTGTTGCAAATCGGCCTGTCATGTTGAAGGTTCCCGGTTTGACTATCAGATGAACTTTTGTTTCGAGAGTAACACTATTGTAATGCCGCTCAAGTGGGTGTAAGACAGTTTTCGTCGATGCAGCTTTGCGAATTCATGTATGCTGTATAAACACGTGGCCAACGGAGATCTAAATTGAATTGTTCTGCTAACTGTCTGCGAGGGTGTGTTAATTAGGGTACTCATCGATGTGTATAGTTTTCAGATAAATTGTTTTACATTTCTGTATTAATGTTTGTCAGTTGTAGCTGACTGATACAGGGTGTTCATTATATGATGCTATGTAGACTCGGCGTTAGCGCTGAAGTAGTACGCCAGCGCTGAACTACAGTAGGCCTGCTCGCGTTTGCAAGCATGTTCGCGGCGTCATAACCTGAAAATCCTGTATGCCGTATTCGATAGGACTGCAGTTTGCATACTGGACCTCTTTTATTACATGTATTTAATAAAAGGCCTCGTAGCCTCCACATTGCTGGGGGCTTACAGACGTACAAAATACTAAAATTTGTTGTGTGTCCTTTTGGAATGGATTCTGTTCTCATGATGAAAGGCAAGTGTTGTGGGAAATATGTACTCAAAATTTGGGGGGGGGGGGGCAGACCGGTTGGCTACGCCACTGGAAGTGCTTATAAGTAAAGCCGTAGGCGAAGGATGATAGTTTTAAATAATGGGGGTTCGAAGCTGTAGTCTGGATTCGTATGGCTGGGTTTTATTGGCGGGCTGTCGTGAACACAGTGGCGAAACCGCAGGTTTTGTAGATTTCGGGGAATTTCTAGGCCAGAGGAGCAACTGTCAGCTTATCAAGAAAGGTACTGCCCCGTGGAATTAAGAGATATGTTAATTGCGTCGTCTATTGAGGCGTGTAGCTGCAGAAAGCGGACGACGGATACAGTAATTTGGTGTTCTTTAATCTTTATCGTTGCACCGTGCATTCTATAGTTTATTTAATTAATACACCAACAAATGCACATATATTTATTTAATGATCTAAAATTCACATTAAAACGCTCCTACATGTTTCGATCATACGATCATCCTCAAGGCGCATACATCGTTCTTTGCTAAAGTTATAGTTTAAAAACACTCAGTGATTTATATCGTTACGTTGAGTTGGTGCTGAGGCAGCATGTCTTGTGTATCGTGTGAGTCGTATACTGTTCAGAATGAGCCTGGCTATGGATGTGCGTTGTGCGACGTACAGCGTGAGACTTGTGTGTGTTTTGTTGTGTTCTGTTTCAAGTTTTATCCGACTTTCGCATTTGCAGCTAAGGGAACCCACAAACCTGAAGTAGCGCTATATATTTCAGGCGAAAACAACAGCATCCCTTATATACTCAAGTCGCTACGTGTTTCGACACAGCCGTACCTACCTCAGGCAAGCATGCGAAGTCAGGTACAGCGTTGCTTTAAGTTCAAAACATTAGACGTGTTAAAATTTTCGGAATTGTTTTAAACGTTATACAGGGTGAGTCTCTCGCTAGAGGCCCCGTCTATAAAAAAATATGTTATTGAGATAATGACTTGAAAATTTATATACACATAACCGGGAACGATGCAAAACAGGACCTGCTCATAATCGATGCTGAAACTGGTACCCTTTCACATCCAAGCACACTTGAAAGCGTTTCTCCAAATTGTGGAATACTTTTCCCAAAGTGTCGACGTTGACGGCATGAATCTCTTGGCGTATAGCGTCTTGAGTTGTTCGATTGTGCGGGGTGTATTTTTGTACACTTTGCCCTTCAATAGGCCCCAAAGAAAGAAGTCGGCAGGCGTTAGATCGGCTTCCCCTTGTCTCTAACTTTTTAACCAATTTCTG
>Ga0123354_10021412_pt1 | contig 10186 bp, 4 predicted proteins | sample TergutLab28metaG_2_FD_97872 | JGI IMG/M metagenome (GOLD analysis project Ga0123354, IMG submission 97872) | Labiotermes labralis P4 segment gut microbial communities from Petit-Saut dam, French Guiana - Lab288 P4 | ecosystem: Host-associated > Arthropoda: Insects > Digestive system > Gut ...
TGGACCTAGGAGGGACGAGGTAGCGGGGGAATGGAGGAGATTGCATAACGAGGAGCTAAATGATTTGTACTCCTCACCCAATATTGTGCGGGTGATAAAATCGAGAAGAATGAGATGGGCTGGTTATGTGGCACGTATGGGTGAGGAGAGGGTGTGTATAGGTTCTTGGTGGGGAAACCGGAGGGAAAGAGACCACTGGGGAGACCTAGGTGTAGATGGGTGGATAATATTAGGATGGATCTCCAGGGGGTGGGATGTGTGTATATGGACTGGATTGGGCTGGTCCAGGATAGAGACAGGTGGCGGACGCTTGTAGTGTGGTAATGAACCTTCGGGTTCAGCGAAATGCGGGGAATTTCTTGACTAGATGCAAAACAGTTAGCTGCTCAAGAAGGACTCTGCACCATGGAGTAAGTAAGTAAGTATAAATTAACGACTGCATAAACCTACATATTTTCCTATCCAGATTTCCATCTTATAAACTTAACTGAAGTACCTGGCAGGAGTGGCTGTCCTTTAATTTGGAAGGCCAATGGGCGAAAATAATGAAGAGAAAACTCTTCTAATTCATGCTGTGCGTCATTAGACAGGGTAATGTGATAAGTGGGTGAAAAAGATTGAGAAATTTTGACGTTCAGGTAACCGTGCATCGTGAAAAAATTCTTACAATAAAACCAATTAGATACACTAATTTCTCAATTTATTTTTGGAATAAAACTCTACATATTTTGGAGAGTTCCTCCTGATAATGGACAGAGGAACTGTCCGAAACATGTAGAGTTTTATTCCAAAAATAAATTGAGATATTAGTGCATCTAGTTGGTTTTATTATAAGAAGAATATTGAGAGAAACTTTCTGCCTCAGTATTCATGGCAGAAAATTTTATTGTGCAAAAGAAAGAGGCATAATCTTAAACGTGTTTTAACGTGTTGATCAGGAGGAAGAAGAAGCTAAGCGAGCCAGGTACATTGATGACAAAATCAAGTAGTGTTCCAAGGACGAAACAAGACAAAATTAAGAAAAAATATTACCTAAAAACCTCAAGACTGAAAACTATTTGGGGACCAAGGAGAATAATATTAAAATGTATCTACATAGATTTTTAAAACGCTCATTTTTTATTTCATACCAGGATAAGGTCTAGTAATGATACTGTAAATACGGAAATGAAACTTCAGGATTTAGAGCAAACATAGAATTTGTATATTACCTCAGTGACTGTCTTTAACTCAGTGTGATTGAATTAGAATATTGTTCCTGGTAGCACTGCGAGCACTGTTCAAAAATTCTGCACCTTCCAAAGACGCTAATGACTTAAATTTGAATCTTGTACATTAGCGTAGCTCTGGCACAAAATTATTTCGCTTAACCAAAACTTTGTAGTGCTCTGGGCAGTGCCATATATGTGACATTCTGTACAGTGGGCAACAAAGAGTTTTAAGGATTCTGTGCTCTGCGCCGTGCACAATTACCCAAAGCCCACACTTTGTTACTTTTACGCAACACAATTACATACCTTCAGACGAGTCTCTTTAATAATTTTTTCCCAGAAATAAATATTTTATGATTCTCAAAACATGAACGTGACAGATTTTACATTCCACAAGCACTCGTTTGAAAAAGTGTTTTGGCACAGAGGATGAAACGTGCGTGTGCGTGCGTGTGTGTATGAATATTGTGTGAAGGAAGGAGATGTACAAAAAAAGTTGTGGTCAGAAGAGTGGAAAAAAAAGAGAAGTCTAGTATTGTAGTTGTTTTAACCGAGCCCCGGCTGTCCCCTTATTGCTGTAAGTCCCTTTACCCCTCAACAGCTTTTTTAACATGAGGCCGCTATAGGTAGAATGAGTTTGGGGACTAATCCGAGCCAATTTGCACGTTTGCTCATGCGCAAGTAACAGCTTTCGTGCGAGGCACTTGCACGGTGCAGCTTGCTGTGTTTTATACCCTAGGATACTAAGCTTAACCGAAAGCAGCTTAACTCTTCAGATACGAAAGTCAACCTGAATTATACTCGCATTTAAAGTTTAAGCTCGTACCGCGCAGTAAACACTCTCTCTCTCTCGGTTATGAAAACCGATCCGTGAATGTTCCACAGCAAGAGAATCGCTGTTTTTTTTCTGAGATCGTAAAAACCATAGACATTCTTTGTGTGGTCAGAACGCAGAATTTTTAAGTGTTAAATGTGATGGTCTGTAATATAACTAATGGTCTTTAAAGGCGTAAAGAGCTCTGACAGTAAATGTCGCGACGGGAGAAGTTATTTACGAAGCAACGGGTATAAATTCCTTCAATTAACGTTACACAGTATACGTCAGCACAACCTTCTTTATTCTTAAGCAAGGCTACATGTTTCGACTACAAGTTAGTCATCTTCAGGACCTTACAACATTTTCCGTTACCACATGCTTTGCCCACTTTGGGATCCCATAGTGTTTACAATTGTGGAATACATCTAGTTGAAACTTTCTAAAAAGGTTTTGATTTTGTTTATAAAGTGTATGTTTTTTAATAAACAAAATCAAAACCTTTTTAGAAAGTTTTGACTAGATGTATTCCACAATTGTAAATATTATGCGATCCAAAAATGGGCAAAGCGTCTGGTAACTAAAATGTTGTAAGGGCCTGAAGATGACTAAATTTTAGTCGAAACATGTAGCCTTGCTTAAGAATAAAAAAAATTTTGCTGACGTATACTGCGTAACGTTAATTGAATTACAAGCACATTGTGATGCCTTCATTCAGAATAAAAATTCCTTCTTTTCTCTATATAAAAATCTGTTTTGTACCCTATAAGACAGGCTGCAGAGTCTTGTTCATCGGTAAAAATAAAACAGTCGAAGCGCTGAGCTAACCACTCAACCTTATTTAAGAAATATGTTCAGAATGAGTATAGCTACACCTCAGCTCCTCCATACTCGTTAACTTCATGTACTTAGCCAGAACACTAATTTCATTCCTATACTTCATCTGCGTGAATCTTTTTTAAAGTGCAGATGGGGGGTTGTGCCTTTCCAACATTAAAACCCAGTTCCAGGAATGGTGTATAGGAGAGCGGAGGCAGATGCACAGTTCCACTCTTTCTCAACGTTTGGCCATTAGATGCAAAGGAGAGGATATCTGCATGTTCCGGCAGATTTACTTCCCAGCTAATGAGGCTTTGCATTCACTGGACAGGAAACTGGACCCACAGCTGGGCTGGACACGGAGGAGAAGAGATAAAATACCTCTGACTCAGATTTCTCCAGTCACCCTTCCGTAGTTATTCAATATGTGCCTACCGATTAAAGTGCTCAGTTGCCCTGCGTTCTGTATGGTAATTAGGATAGTATCACATAGCAGAGGATAAGATATGAGATAAATTAGCTGTAGGAATCCTAAAAGAATTAAGGAAAGAAATTTTGGTCATTGTCCATCATATCAGGCTATAACATCCAGCACATTCCGAAGAATGGATTTGTCATCTTCTTCAGATGGAAATGGGAGATATCCAAAATATTTATTTCGTGTAACACCACATAAAATCGCCAGAATGCATAAAAATATAATGTTGGTTTATTGTCTTATTAGAGATAACAAGGTTACAGAAAAATTTATTAAATTCTCCCAATACGATTTAGGCTACGGGACTATAAACACTCTTGTAACATTTATCTCTTTTTATGTACATAAAAAAGGTAAACAATTTTATTCACCGATAAAATTATCTCAAAAGGAAATGTCAGAAAATACAGATGTTTGTGAGAAAAAGACGTAAGGAAATAAATGCATAAAATAACAATTCCGGCTCATTAAGTCTCTTGTTTCCTCCTCGATTTCATATCGTGAATGTTAAATTTTAATGTTCTGCAATAAATACTCTGAAGCTCATTACTTTAAGCATAACTGGCTAAAGTAAATACCGTTTGCGTCTTTACGCAACGCACTCACGGCTTCACAGTACTGCATAGTGCACTATATAAAAATGCTCTTTCGGTAGAATATGGAATAAATTTTGTGTATGGGTATTAATTGAATCGTCATTGAGGATACATATTAATGGAGCACTAAGTGACGAGAATGAAAAGACGTTCTTAATACAGCAGTCTACAAAGATTTTAGACTCTCTTTGTTCATAGGAAGGGACTGTCTTTAAGGCCATTTAAGTTTTGTTTTTAGCGCGTCAATATTGGTAACACTGTGTACGCATAAGATGAAATAAGGAAATCACAGAAGTCTCGAATATAGTGACAATAACACCTGTTCGATTTTAATTAAATTTGATGCGAATCGACAACTTCTCGTAAAATCCTCGAGTTTCAGATTTCGTAATCATTTATTAAGAGAATCTGACATTCAGAGGACCGTGCATCGTGATATATTCTTATAATAAAACCAACGATAAACACTAATTTCTCAAATTTATTTTTGGAATGTGACTCTGCATGTTTTGGATAGTATCTCTGTCTATCATCTGGAGTCTAGTACTGTACACACAGCAATAGGTGTAGGTCATACAGCATAACCTGTATGACCTACACCTATTGCTGTGTGTACAGTACTAGACTCCAGATGATAGACACAGATACTGTCCAAAACATGCAGTCACATTCCAGAAATAAATTTTAGAAATTAGTGCTTCTCGTTGGTTTTATTATAAGAATAATTCGTAAAACAATTTCCCATTTTTATATGCGTGTACAGAAGGAAGAATGAAGCGATTTTAATCATATTCTTGCAGATATGCAAAGGTCGCGAAACAGAACCTACATTTTCTACGTTATTCCAACCTATGTTTTGACATATAAAATATGTGTCTGTTGATAAAGTGCGGGAAAATACGTGTTTACATAACCATGATATAGAAGGAGATGTGCAAGTGGTTGGATGAGTGAGTCGGCGAGAAAACATTTAACTTTACGACTTTGTGGGATAAAATATAGCCAGACTTTTGAAATGCCTAACTGAATTGGACCCACGTATTTCAGACAAACCAAATAAGCCTACTGCTCTGCAGTATTCCCGTAGGCAGTCTACAGGCCCTTCTCGATTCACCCATTGACAGGTCTACCATCCTCTTCAAAAGAGTACATGAAATTTCCCCCGTTCTCCACACACACGAATTTAAAACCGTGTCATTTTTTTTCTAGCTGTAGTGTGACAATAGCTCGAAAGAAACCTTGCAGTTAATCCAATAGTTTTATTCATATTTCGGTAGAATTTATAATATGCGTTATTCTTCTACAAAACTTTTAGTTCGAAATATTCAATAGTGAAGTCGCCTTTCTTCAATTTAATGCAATTTAAAAATTCAATTTTTGCTTATTTTTATTACATGCCAGTCGAGATATGTTAGTCGGTTTATAGCCTACGGGATAAACAAATTAATAATTTTAGTTTGATTTCCAATAGGGTAAGAGATTTCCCTCTTTGCAAAAGTGTTAGAAAAGTTGTTGGAGCCCACATATCCTCACATTCAATGAGAAGAGTAGCCTCATTTTATTATATGAGTCTAGAGCCGACGGTGAGTTTGAGTGTAGCTACAGGCATACTCTGCTGCATGTCTCCACACACTGCACAGTAATAATTCTACCACTCATTACTACATGATGGAGACAAGAAATCTCAACACTACAATTCCGTTACTAGGCCACAGACTAGATGACCGGGAAACTGGTGTTCGGTTAATGAGAGAGACTGCGAGAACTGCAAGACCAAACAAAACTAAACTTCCGTCAATATGTTCATCAACTAATCAGCACTTAACCTAATTACCACTTTTCAAAATCTACAGAATACTCAAACACAAGAACCCTTACCTAACTTCTATACAAGACTATAGAATTAACTCTTCCTGTATACACTCTGAAATAATAATTCATAATAGAATGTTTGTACTGTATCAGAACTCCTACTTAACTTTTTAAGTCTCTCTCACTACATAATCTCCTTACAATCATACCTTCGTTGCAAAATGAGATTTCATTTCTTTCTCACACACCTCAATTTCCATTATTCCTTCAAAGTATTTTGTATGTTCTGTTATCTGGTGATGACTTATTTCAGCGGAAACACGTTGTAACCACATTATACACGTATGACGATAATAAATATTTAATTGCGATTGAGGTCCTACATTCTATTGATTGTCACAATGAGATGTATGAAGTTAAGAGAATTAGCCTTCTTCACATCCTACATACAAGCTCGGGGGGAAGACTCAGCCCATTACATAACGTACATAACGGAGAACATTTTCGTCCGATTCTTACAAGAAATATCGATGGGACCTATAACAACTTTTACCGATTGATCTTTATTTTAATGGAATCACGCTGTTCTCTGTGAGGTACTTCTGGCCATTTGTATGTACAATACACAGCAGTATAATTACAGTCCTCACTGTGTTAATGACCTCGCACATTTGTCACGTCCGTAATCCAGTGTGTTACCGAAGTAATGCATATAATATATATGGAATTCCGTCAAACATTAACAAGAGAAAATAATTTACTCTTTAGCATCACGCAATACAGTAAGAAATCCAACACATGCGGGCGGAATAAGCTTGCGTCCTAAAATGTTCCACGTTTCCAAATTACTTTGCAATAAAATAACTCACGCTTTCTCTCTAACGTGAACGTGTAAGTTTTAAGACAATAAATTGTCTCACACGTTAATAATACGAATGACGATCCTGTAACAGAATCTAGCACTTCTAGTGAGCCACCCTCAGTAAAAAATAAAGAAATAAATACATGAAACTCACAATAAAAATTCTGCTAGTAAAGAAATTCTCAATATTTTCTAAATTGTAGGTTTTCCATCCCGTTGTGCTAAAGTAACAATGTTGTTTATTGTCCGTCTTACACAACAATGTGATGTAAAGTTAAGTTGTATATATTTAATGTAGCTACATGTTTCAAACCCTTGGGGTCATCATCAGGCTTATAAAATTTGAATCATACAAGGTACTTCTGAAGTAGTTACCTACGGTATCCCGTGGTATTCCAGTATAAAATATATGTTAAAATTGTTAAAATATAGGTGAAGAACACATAATCGTGGTGAACACGTGGATCAATGTTGTGTTCACCACGATTATGTGTTCTTCACCTATATTTTAACATTTTTAACATATATTTTATACTGGAATACCACGGGATCTCGTAGGTAACTACTTCAGAAATACCTTGTATGATTCAAATTTTATAAGCCTGATGATGACCCCAAGGGGTTGAAACATGTAGCTACATTAAATATATAAACGGAACTTTACATCACATTGTTGTATAAGACGGACAATAAACAACATTCTATCCGCGCGAAGATTTATTGCAGCTTTTGTAAGAGCCCACAACGTTTTGTTTCCTTGAACCACAACAAACCGGTCCAAGAATCCTCACCCTCCTCCGTCCTATTTTTTGGTGATCCATACTACAGTTGCCAAATCTCGTGTCCATTTTCCTTATTTTGTGTTGTTTCAGAAGATCTGTGGATGTCCGAATATCTCTGCTCCATTCTGTAATTTGTCAGGTTTTTGAGGCTAGGAATCATCCTCTCGTCCAAACCCAGATGTGAAGGATCACCGCTTGTTGGCTGTCCGCGAATTTTTATTCAATGTATTCGCATTTACTCTCAATACTAGAAGGGCCGTGCATTCCTATTGCAATCTGAGAAGAAGGTAGCAAACCGCAGTGTCAAGAATATACTTGTCATGACTTCTTCAGCAAATGTCCCGCTAGAATGCACAAACACCGGGTCAAGATATCAAGTATGTATATAAGAAAAAATATTAGAAATTAATAGTCCTAAATTTAACGAATAATTTCACAATTCGGAGTAAGTTACTGTCGTTATTTACGTTAGTATATAGAGTGTCTGTAGCTTTGTTTCTCAATCTGTGGGTCGCGGAATGAGGGCGGTCCACGGACTTACTGCAGGGTCTTCCAGAATTTAACGCCTTCGTGAAAGTCTTGCTCAGACAGAACCCGCCCGATTCCTTGTGTCGGTATTTTTGCGGTTAACAAGCCGTGAATTCCATTACAGTGTTCATAGCATATACGAATGTTGTCGTTGCCATGTCTAGAGTGTCGCAACATAGACATACAAATATTAGTATGTGGGGGTGTGTGACTTTCAGACGCATTCCCAAAATTACGAAAAGCGACTATTAGCTTCGTTATGTCTGTCTGTCTGTTTTTCCGTTCACATGGAACAACTCGGCTCCCAATGGATGGATTTTCATGAAATTTGATATTTGAGGGTTATTCGAAAATCTCTTGAGATAATTCAAGTTTAATTACAATCGAAAAAGAATCAAAGGTACTTTACATATAAACCAATTTACGTTTTTATCATATCTCGCTCGTTTCTTCATACATTGAGAAACATCCAAACACTAATTTTCTGTTTAGTAATCTTTTTTAAAATAATCGTGCCATTTGAGATAATGTGGAAAAATTTTGTAGAGCGGAGCAGGCCACAGATGACAATATGGCGCAAGCGCATTTCATATTGAAATTCTAAGGCTAAAATTACACAAGCTCAAGTTGCGCAATACTCATTGCTTTTCTACTGAAACAGTGGTGGCAATAACGAGTCTCATTGTTACGTTTTACATTAATTGTCTGTCCCATTTTTTATTTTTCAAGAGCACCGTATACTGAAAAATTTTGAGAAACACTGGCGTAGGCTGTCTAGCTGGAAAAAAAAGGTAAACAAAATACCACCACATATGGCTGTCAGAGTTCACGGACTTCATAGCACATTGTACTTGTCTTAGAGAAAAATGAGTCTTATTGCAAATATACATGGAGCTAAACAATCTAGTAAGTGGGATACCCTTTCAGAGCAAAGCGTCATCAATTTATAACATCAGCCCATATTTACAGCTGCATTTTGTAGAAACCGTAAAATGGAAAGCAACTCTTGCCAAAAGTTCAATAATCCTCCTGTCTTCGTCAAGATTCTCCGAGGATCTTGTCTAGGGATTCTGATACACTTTCTTAAAGCCACGTTCTCTCGTAACTCCAAATCCTAGCAACATTTTCATCCCTCACGACTACGCCCAAAGTAATATGAAGCAAAGATGAAAGTAAGGGATTACCGAGAGAGTTTGTGAAGGTACTCACAGGCGAAAATCTCTTCATTAAAGTCACATCTGAGAGCGCCATGGCTCCCCTTCCAAGCAATTCCTTACCAATGACCCATGAAACTTTAAAGTGTAATAATATTATTTCTTAAACATGTTAGTTTCTTACAAGAAACCTAACTATATCAAATAACGCAGAATATATCTTTAACAAAGGCAGCGACCTTCCCTCACTCCAGACGGAACCTTCGCCTTGCATATCCGTTCAAAATTTCCATATCACAAATAATGTAGGCGGAAAATTTATTATATACAGGAAAAAAAGACAATGACGTAGATGATAGGTCCTACGAGTACATAATATTGGTATTTAATTGTAATTTTCTAGGTACAATATATAGGGGTGTTGATAAGTCTTTAGCCCGAACAGGAATGAAACAAGCTACATTCCCTTCATTTTGTGGAACTTGGAGGTTCATTACCACATTCACAAGAGTCCACCATCTGTCCCTACCCTAGCCAAATCAATCCATTACTCTGTTCATCACACTTTTGACAGGCGCAGCTTGTTTCCTTCCTAGTCGGGCTAAGGACTTATCAGCACCCCGGTAATCATATCTGCTACGTGGTCCTTTACTCAGACGCGAATAATTTCGGAAATAACTTATTTTGTTCTTCGGTTCCCTGTTCTGTACTAAAAACACGTAAGCAGATGTCATCAAAATGAAGGAAATAACAGGTGGTTAAATAAAATTAGGCAGTGAGATAATTATAATTTTTATTCTTCAGACAAAAGAATTGCATCGTCAAAAAAATGAAATGTTTAATATAGACTAAATTTCATTAACCCGAAAGAAAATTGTGAGTGGTTCAGACTTCATAGGCAGAATCAACAAAACTGCTATAAATCTCTTTCAGTGTACCTGGTCACCAGATGAATTTTGAACCGGAAATTTACGAATGTCAAACGACGGTTTCGACTGGGTATTGATTTTTGTTGACGTCAGACGTGTGTAGCATATAACATTGGGGGGGGGGGGGGAGGGGTATGGGGGAAAAAAGGGTAGTAAGGAAATTGCTATGTATGGGACGGGGGGGAAAAAAGAAAAAAAGAA
>Ga0123354_10021414_pt1 | contig 10186 bp, 4 predicted proteins | sample TergutLab28metaG_2_FD_97872 | JGI IMG/M metagenome (GOLD analysis project Ga0123354, IMG submission 97872) | Labiotermes labralis P4 segment gut microbial communities from Petit-Saut dam, French Guiana - Lab288 P4 | ecosystem: Host-associated > Arthropoda: Insects > Digestive system > Gut ...
GTCTTCATCAACCCAGATCCAGCAGATGGCCGGGGCGCTGCCGACGCCGGCCGAGACCGGCGAGCCGCCGCCGGTGTTCTGGGTCATGATCGGTTTGTAGCTGGCGCTGATGCCGTCCCAGTGACGGTTGAAACGCCAACCCGTGCCGTTGTGGGTGCGTTTCCAGGCTAGCGGGCCGAGCGGGGTTTGAACGCTGAGGTCGGTGATATCGGCGCTGGCTGTGACGTTCGGAGCAGAGACGCGGAATTGTTGGGTCTGGGCGGCAACCGGGGGGGCGCAAAGGAACAGCGCCAGAGAGAGGGCGGTGAGATGAGCGCGCGGGTGGGTTTTACAGGTATCCATCTTTTTCTTGCACTTATCCATTCTTGAAGTCGTGGTGGGTTGCGCTCCACCCGTTTATCGAGCTGCGTTTGCGGACAATAGTTGGATAGGTCATTGCAAGCTCCCGGCGAGCTCGAAGATCGGCATGTACATCAACACCACCACCAGCCCGATAACGATGCCGATCGCCAGCATCAGGATCGGCTCCAGCAGCTTGGAGGCAGCGTCGATCCAGCGGGTCATCTCCTCGTCGTGAAAACGCGCCGTGCGGTCGAACATCGGCGCCAGCTGGCCCGAGCGCTCGCCCACCTGCACCAGCGACTTCGCCACTGGCGTGGCCAGGCCGAACTGCACCAGCGCCTGCGACACACTGCCGCCTTCTTCGATGCGCTGGCGGGCGCCCGCCAGCGCCATGCACTGGGAGGAATTCAGCAAGCCGCCGACCATGCCCATGGCGCGCGGCAGGGCAATGCCCGACGACAGCAGCAGGCTCAGCGCGCGGTAAAAGCGGCTCAATCGGAACAGATTGGCGCGTGGGGCCAGACCCGGTAGGCGCAACGCCAGTTCCACCAGCTTCTTGCGCACGGCAGCTTGACGCAACTGCCACACACCCAAGACCAATATCGCCACCACAAGGCCCAATGCGATTGCGGCATGGTCATGGATCAAACGCCCGATAGAGAGCAGAACACCTGACGCCCAAGGCATGGGACGGCCGGAATCTTCGTAAACCATGGCAAATCGCGGCACCACGTAACCGAGAAGAAACAGTGTGACGAAGCCTCCCACGGTAATCAGCAAGGCCGGATAGATCGCCGCCGACACCAGCTTCTTGCGCAAGGTGTCGAACTGCTGCTGATAGGCGATGAAACGCTCGATGGCTTCGGGTAGATTGCCGGTGCGTTCGCTGGAGCGAATCGTCGCCACATACACTGCGGGAAATTGGCTCTCGTGCGCCTCAAGCACGTCGGAAAAATTCTTTCCCTGACGCAGATTGGCTTCAACATCCGCCAACAGCGCCCGCGTCGCGCCCTGCGATTTCTCGACCAGTGTGTTCAACGCCTCGCCGAGATTGAGCCCTGCCTGCAGCAATGAATGAAGTTCCTGACTGAAGAGAAGCAGGTCGAAAACACTGCCCCGCGCCGGCGCGGCGGCTTGCTGCCCTGACGGTGATACTGCTTCCTCCTGCGCCGATGCGTCGACTTCGAGCACGCGCCATCCATCGCGGCGCGCCTGCCGGGTGGCCGCGGCCGCATCCATTCCGGCAAACTGCATCCACTCGGTTTGTCCATTTCGCCCCTGCACCCGGAGCCGTACCCCCGCCACACCCATCAGACCGCCGTATCAATGAAAGGAAATATCGGCGTCTTCTTTCTCGCCGCCAACCTGCCCGTCCTTGCCATACGACAGCAGGTCGAAGTCGGCGGTTTGCCCTGGCGCGCGGTAGATGTAGTCTCTGCCCCAGGGGTCGGGCGGAATCTTTTTTTGCATGTAAGGCCCGTTCCATTTGGCCTCGCCATTGGGCTTGATCACCAGCGCCTGCAAGCCCTGCTCGGTGCTGGGGTAGTGGCCTGTGTCGAGGCGATAGGCATCGAGCGCCTTGGACAATGCGTCGATCTGCGCCTTGGCGGTTCCTTGCTCGGACTTGCCGATCTGCGAGAAATAGCGCGGGCCGACGATGGCCGTGAGCAGGCCGATGATGACGATCACCACGAGCAGTTCGAGCAGCGTGAAACCGCGCGCGTGACGGGATATCGGGCGCGGCCCGCGGAAGAAGTGGAAAAGGAATGTTTCTTTCATGGCAGTACTGTGATCTTCCAATAGAATCCGATGCCTTTTTTGAACAGCGAAGGAGGTATGTTGCTCGCGGAGCGGATTGTTAGGGTGTCGTTGGTTTTCGCGTTCTCGCCGGCGCCGATAGCGCCGAATACAAGCGTGTCATCGACAAGCTGCAGCACGGAGAAAGGCAGCCGATTGAGCTTGGCCCTGATTCCGGGCACGGCCCCGCCGGTATTCGTGAGTTCGGCGCGAAGCGTGTACTCCCAGGTTTTTGGATCGAGCTTTTGTTCCGCGACCACGGTCACACCGCAAATGTGAAAATTCGAGTTGTTCGTGCTTGCCTGCTCATCGATGTTGTCCAGATTGATGACCTTCACCGCCTTGCCGGAAACGCCAATGTAGTTCGCGTCGTTGGAGATCGCCCTGCCAGTGAGCACCTGATAGGTCTGCGGGCCATCAGGAGCGCAGTCGTCGCGCCCAGTCACGGTGACTTTCTGATCTTTCGACCAATCCTTCGGCGTAAATATCAGTTGAGCAGGCGCCACTTCGCCCTCGCGCAAATTGCTCGACGTGATCGGGACGATCACATCGGACGTGGGCGCACTGCCGAGCCGCACCTTGTACGACGCGGCGGCGCCCTCTTCCGAGGTATACAGCACGTTGGCTGCCGTCACCACGATGCTGCCCGTTTGTGTGGCCGGCGGGATGACGACCGTGCCCGGCGCGTAGGCACGTCCCATGCCGCGCGAGTCATAAATCACCGCGTAAACGTAATAGGTTCCGGCGCCCAGCGCGGTGACATCCCAGACATGGCTGCCCGCCTGCATCCCCGCACCCTGACGCAATCCATCGACGATCAGGTTGCCCGCGAAACCCGTGCCCGACGTGCCGTAGTACAGTGCCACGGTCGGCTCGATGTTGGGATCCGTGCCTTCCCAGCGCACCGTGACCTGCTTGCGCTGGACACCGTTTACCGTAACCGTGACGGGAACCGTCGGCACCGCCGGAGCGGTCAATCCGATGCTCGGGTTCTGGTACGGCCCCGTGCTGACGTAGAGAATCGCCGGCAAACTCCAGGCGCTCGCCGCGCCAGCCGCATCGACGGCCCGCACACGCCACCAGTGCGTGGATTTGTCCTCCAGAAACGAGCCGACGATCCACGCCGTGATGTTCGACATGCCGTCCGCCACGCGCTGCGTCAGCCCCGCGTCGCGATATACCTCGAACTCGTAGCGCACCTCGTCACCCTCGGGATCGAGCACGGGATTGGCCTCCAGGTTCGGTTGCCGGGTCGCGACCCAGGCGCCGTTGCCGGGGTTCTTGATCGTCGGCGTCGGCGGCGGATCATTGACCGCGTTCATCAGGAATTCGCCAATGACCCAGTCCGACTCGGCATGGCCATCCTGCGCCTTGACACGCCACCAGTAGCGCTTGTTTTCAACAAGCGGCGGCGTGATCCATGTCGTCGTGCCCGAGCTGTTCTGGGGCACCTGGCCGGACGTGCGCTTGTCGGAGGAGTCGAAGGTATTGACCGTGTCGATCTCGAACACGTAGGCGATCAGATCATTCTCGGGGTCGACGCTGTTCAGGATCGTCAACGCGGTGGCCGCGTTGGTACTCTGCCCTCCCACCGGCGGCGACAGGATCAACGGCACGGAGGGCGCCTGATTGCCGATGTTGACGGTGAACGGACGCGCCGGAGTCGGCGTTACCGCGCCCAGCACATCCTCGGCAATCACTCGCCAATAGTAACTGGCATGATCCATCAGGGGCGTCAGTACGGTCCATGACGTGGTGCCACCCGCCATCTCCGGCAAACCGCTGACTTCCACGGCGATGTCGGTCAGCGCCGAATCCCTGTAAACGATGACGCTGTAGGTCATCGCATCGCCGTCCTTGTCGATGCTGTTGGTCCAACTGAGCGTCGGCGTCAGCGTCGTCACGATCGCGCCCGGCACAGGGCTCGTCAGGTTGAAGTTGTCCGGCGGGTCGTTGAACAGGTTGACGAAGAAGCGGCCGTTTACCCAGGGACTGTAGAGCATGGCGCCATCGAATGCCCGCGCGCGCCACCAGTACATGGTGTTGTCGCTCAGTTCCGCGCTCACTTGCCAGCCCGTCGGCTGCACGATACTGCCCCCGCCATTTCCCGGTGCCATTGGCGCCTTGTCGACCAAGGCCGCAGCGACCTGCTGCGCCATGGCCTCGTCGGCATAGACCTCGAATTGCACCTTGACCGTCGGATCGCGCACATCGGCCGAGGTCATGACTTGCAGCGTTGGCCGCAAGGTCGTGACCTGCGCGCCGGACACCGGACTTTCGATCGTTGGCGTGCCCGGACCCGGCGGCGGCGCCTCGGTTTCCACCTTGATGCTGGCCGCGCGACTGGCGCTCAGCGCGCCATCGGTCGCCGTGTAGTTGATGAGGTAGTTGCCCGCGGAACCCGCACCAGGGATCCAGTTGAACAAGGCGCGCGCCACGGTCGGGCTTTGCGGATCGGCGGCCTGCGGCGTGAGCGTCGCACCCGCTGGCAGCGGGACCGCGCTCAGGGTCACCGGCGTTCCCTGCGGACTTGATGCCTCGACGAGGAAGGACACCTGCTGCCCTTCCCGGGTAACGCGATCAGCAATGAACTGGATGCTTGGCGGCAACGCGACCTGCGGCGGCGCCTGGAAGTCGCTTTCATAGACGCCGGTAGTGTTGACGTCAAAGATATTGACGAAATATTCCCACTGCTTGGTAGCCGGATTGCGGGTGCGCGACAGCCAGACGTTCTCTGGAAGCATCTGCTTGGCGTCCGAACGCATCACGGTAGCGACCGTCTTGGCGCCATTGAACGGATCGCGCAGCTTGGCGTAGACAAAGCCGTCGGTAGGCGGCATCGTCAGTTTGTAGATTGCAGCCCCCTGAGCATTGGTACCCGATTGTAACTGTGCAACCGCGCTGCGGTCGGTCACGATGGTATCCAGCCCTTCGGATTCGTAGACGCGAATCACATCGCCGTCGACCGCCAGAAAATCGCGCACCGTGTCGCGGCCGGGAAGATCGACCCGCACATCGCGAATCAAGAAGTGTGCGTTGGTTGCCTCCAGGATGGAGGTAACCGCGCCGCCCAGTTCGTCCGCATGGCTGAACGTCGCATTGAATTCGGTGAACCTGCCCGAGAGTGAGGATTCCATGATCCAGCGCCCCGTCTTGCTGGTACCGGGAGCAATGTCGCCGAAGTTGATCAGCAAGGTGTTCTGCGTCGGCGTGTCGTCGACATAGCTGCCCGTGAGCCGAAAATCGATCAGCAAATCCTGCTTGTTCTCGACGATCTTGGGTTGTGCCGAGTCAATCTTGAGGTTGCGCGCCGCCGCGAAACCGTTGTTCCTGACCCGAACGCCCAGTGTGAAGGGAATCACCGGTTCGATTTCCTCTGTCATCGGATCGTCGCCTTCGACCTCACTGGGCAGGAAATAATCGAGCGTGAGCAGTGGCAGGGGCTTGACAGTGACGACATCGGGCGAGACTTCCAGAACTTGGTCTTCGCCGCCAAAGCGATATTTGAGCGTGGCGCCTACCAAGTATTTCTTGCCAGCCGGATTAAGGCCCGCCGAACCCGGCGCGGGAATTAGCAGCCAGTTGATGACGGCCGAAGTGCCGGGATTGACGACACCGGTGCCGGTGACGTCGGAAATGTTCTGCTTGTTGGAGACGCGAATGAAAAACTTGGCGCCGCTGGCATTCGGATCGTCGGTGATGGCAACGGGCGTGCCGTTTTCTTCCATGACCTTGACTTCCACCGAAACATTGGTGATCAAGCCGCTGTCGGTGGTGTTGTTGATCTTCATCTCGGCGTCGAACGCCTGCCGTTCGAGCGTCAATTGCTGCTTGATCTGAATCTTGACGCTGGCGCAGACCGTTTCTTGCGCCAACACGGGCATTGCCATGGCGAAAAACATCGCCACACCTGCGCATAGCCGCGCGGCGAGTTTCTTTTGCATCCCGCTCTTCCAATTCTCGGTCATTCCAGCCACGGTCACGGTTCGATCCTCCAGCCTGTTTGCCGTCATCCGCGAGCGATCAGCCCGCCAAGCCAGCTATCTTGAGAACGACAGCCGGCGCGGTGTAACGCTTGCCGCTGGCGGTGGTGAGTTCGACGACGCTTTCTTTGCCCATCGAGCCAACCAGTTCCACGCGCTCGACGCGCTCGTTGTTGGCATACTGCGAAAGCGACTCGGCTTGCGCCACGGTCATGGTATAGCTGGTGATCGCTTGCAACACGTTCGACCCTTGCGGCAGCGTGACGCTGACGCTGGCCGAGCCGCTGGCGGTGGTACCCGAAACGGCCGTCAGCACTTCGATGGCCGCGCCATAAACCGGGACGACCCGCAGCTTGACGGTGTTACCGGTCGGTATGTTGGCGGTGACGAAGGTCACGACCACCGGATCGGTAGCCGTCGCCGGCAGGTTAACGTCGGCGGCGCCGGGGATGTTGGTATTGCCCATCGGGTTCTCGGGCACGCTGACGCCGGCCACCGAGGCGATGCGGATGGAGGGAATATCCGTCGTTGCTATCGGCTGCGGGGCCGAGGTCCTGTACGCCGGCTGTGAGGTGCCGCTGAAGGCAATGTCGTCGCCTTCGATACGGATGCGGCCATCGCTGCCTTGGGTGTAAAAATTACTACTAGCGTCATAAATGTTATAGGCACAGCGAGACCGCGCGACACCGCTGAGAACACGACATCCGCCGGCGGCAATCAACTTGCCGCTACCCTTGACGCTGCTTGCCATCAGCTTGATGGCGCCGCCGGAACCACCACCGCCAGGCAAGCCGGCACCTGACCCTGCAATGTCTCCGGCATCTCCGCCCGTGGCATCGATCATGCCGCTTACCGTCAGCGTACCCTTGGAGGCCAGAAGGATGGCGCCACCGCCACCGCCGCCGCCCGATCCGGGAAAGCTGGTGCCGCCAAACCCCCCGCCTCCACCGGAACCGCCGATGAAGGGAAACAGCTCCGGCGTGCCGTAGGATTGCCCGCGATCCGGTTCATCGGCGTATTCGGTACAGGCACCATTTCGGCTCCCCTTGGTCGCATAACCCGCGCTATGACCCACGGTGTGATAGTACATTCCGCTGAAGCAACCAAGGCCGCGCTCGTAGCCGCCGCGTCCGCCGCCAGGCCCCAGGCCGCTGCCGCCACGACGGGCATCATTTTGAGAACCGTACTTGCCACCACGGCCGCCATCGAAGCCGCCCGGTCCGCCAAGTCCCGGCAAGCCATCGTCGTCCTGATTGCCATCGCCCGCCGTGCCGGTGGCCGGGGCCGTGCTGCCCCGGATATCGATGGTGCCGGCGATGGTGATATCGCCGCTGGCCAGTACTTGCGCGGGCGTATTGAGCGCGTTTTTCTTGAACGTCACGGTCACGCCCTCAGGAATATTGACCGTGGTGTAATTGAGAACGCCCGAGGGCGGCAACTGGATCTGCATCGACGCCGTCGGGTTGAGCGCCCCATCCACGCCGGTACTCCCACTGTCGAAGGCATATACCGTCGGCGCACACAACAGCATGACCGCCCCAGCCAGCACGCCAAGGCGAGAACCGGCTGGCACGGGAAATCGATGAAATGAGGCAACGGGTAAACGGCTGGGTTTCATGTTGGACTCCTGAATGCTGGAAAAACGTAACCGGGCATGCCGGCAAGGGACATGCACACCGCGCCGCTGCTTCGCCCGCGACCGCCTTGAAAATATTTGAAGAAATCGAAAGTCATGGCGCGGTCACGTTCAGTGGGTAGGGAATGGCCCTGTCGGCGGGGCAAAATTTCCTTTATATCGAGCGACGCCTTTGGTGATTCTAAATTGACCGATATAGATTGGCCGACTGTTATCCAGCCATGAGTTCGCGGCATAACCAACCCTGAACGTATTGGAGGACATTGCGCCATTGGCAATAGTGCCTGGGAATTGACCTCCATTGACAAAACCACTGAATTGAATTCCATTTATAAAGCCACGGACATTATTCTCATTCTTGTCATAAGATGCGGCGATATGCATGAATTCTGTTGGAGGGGTCAAATAATCATTTGCCATCCCCATTACGTTGTAATAGGCATTTCTAATCCATATTGATTTTTGCCTTCCGGGAAACTCGAATCCAATTCCATTCACTGAATCGGCACTAGTACCATGCTGGGCAATTGTTCTGGAGTACCCTACCGTGGTATGTGCAATAAGCTTCACGAAAAACTCGATTGTGTACGACTCGCCGGATAGAACCAGCTTTGAATCGACGGCTTGCAGGTAATTGTTCCCCGGCGGAAAATAACCCACGGGCTTGCCAAAGAGGGTATATGCGTCGCTGATCGTCGGCGCGGTACCAACAGGCGTCCAAACAAGGCCCTTACGGTCAACAATGTTCGTTGACCCGATTTCCCCATCAAAATCAATCAGGGAAATAACGGAATCGATATAAGGATCGTTTTCTTCGACAACAGCCCCCGCGTCAACGACCACGAATTGGTCCCCGGTAGCCGTCGTGAACGACAGGGGGCCGGCAGCGGTGTTCAGTACGACGCGACGCGTCGACTTGACCGCCGAGGCGTCGATATCAACGCTTACCGTCAGCGATTTGCCGTCCGTGCTCGCCGTGGGTACGCCCAGCGTCACGCCATCGGGCGGGACGAATTGAACCGACGATACCGCGTTGAGCCCCTCCCCTGTCACCTGGAGGATAAGCGAAGTGCCCACCACGCCGGTAGCCGGCGTCATCTGACGCGCCAGATTGCTCACGCTCACACTTACTAGGGGAGACGCCAGGCCCTTCGCCGGCATGAGCGGTGCTTGACCAACCACCACACTCACCATGGGAGACGACAGGCCCTTCGCGGGCATGAGCGGCGTTTGGCCAACCACCACGCTGACCGGGAGAGATGTCAAGCCCGTTGCGGGCATATACGGCGCTTCGCCAACCAGCACGCTCACCAGATGGGAGGCCACGGAATCAGAGGCTAATCCATCCGACGGCTTGGCGACAGCCACCGGCAGCAAGGCAGGCGCCCAACCCGTCCGGGACGCGGTAATCCGGGTTTCGCCGGCACCAATGCCATGCACCTGGAACTCGGCGGAACGGCTGCCCTCGGGCACGGTCACCGTGGGAGTCGCCTTGGCGATGGCCGGCGAGGCGGAGGTCAGGGTAAAGCTCAGTCCGCCTGCGGGCGCGGCGAACGGTATTGTCAGCATCAGGGTCTGACTGGCACCCGCGAAGGTAGATGCGGAGAGAGGATTGAAACCTCCCTGGGCCTGAATCACCGTCAGGGTGGCTGCATTGGAAGTGAGGTAGCTGCCGGCATTCAGATCGTCCGGCGTCTTGAGGCGCACGCTTCGGTTCCCCGCTGCTGACTGCTCCGAAAGCAGCGCAGTTGCGTGCGTCTCGGATAACACCGTGGTCGGCAGCGACTCACCGTCCACTTCCACAATGCTCAAAGGCGAGAGCAGGGAACCATTCACCGTCAGGACAGTATTACCCGAGTAGGTGTAAACGCTGGCCGGTTCAATACTCGCGATGCGCGGCTGGTCGCGCAGCACGTCAAGCGCCGCCAAGCGCGTCACCGTTCCGGCATCCGTAAGCAAGGTGAGATCAGCGGAGCCCACGGCTGCGTTCAGCGGTGCCGTTACTTGCATGTTGACCTGCGTATCGGTGGCGCCGGCCAATAGCTGGGTTTCCAGTCCGGGCATGGACCATTGCGGCTGTGTCGCGCCGCCCAGCCGTCTACCTGTAACGGATATTGTCAGGGTCTCGCCCGGCAGAATACGCGACGGTTCGACCGCATTGATCGCTGGGGATATGCCCACCGACAGGGTGCCGTTACGCACGAGGTAGGGTATGCCCCGCAGTCCCAGACGTGCCGAGGAGAGAATGTCACCCGAGGGGATTACGACGGCGTTGGTTTGGTTGCCCGTTGCTTCGTTGCCTGACCCGGTCAGCGTCGCGGCAAGATCGGCGCTGATGGCCACTCCGGCATGGCCCTGAATACGAACATTGTTGAATGTGACGCTGGTGCCTTCGACGCTCAAGCCGCTACCGTAGGCGATGTCCGCA
>Ga0123354_10021416_pt1 | contig 10185 bp, 11 predicted proteins | sample TergutLab28metaG_2_FD_97872 | JGI IMG/M metagenome (GOLD analysis project Ga0123354, IMG submission 97872) | Labiotermes labralis P4 segment gut microbial communities from Petit-Saut dam, French Guiana - Lab288 P4 | ecosystem: Host-associated > Arthropoda: Insects > Digestive system > Gut ...
TGTGAAGCTTGAAGTCTGAGGGGTGGAGATCACCTCTGGTACAAGAGAAGTAACAGAAAGAAATGCCTGAGACAGGAGACATACATATCGTATAATAATAATAATAATAATAATAATATATTGTATCTCAGAATAATAATAATAACGAGTGTGGTAACTCAGAATAATAATAATAATAATAATAATAATAATAACGAGTGTTAGATTTAATAATAATAATGAGTTTGGTATCTCAGAATAATAATATTAATAATAATCATAATAATGATTTGGTATCTCAGAATAATAATAATAATAATAATAATAATAATAATTTCCATGTTTGAACCGTGAGTGACTTGGTAAACTTCAGAGTTCTGTGTAATAAAAACCAACTTGTTCCGCCATTTATCCTCATTTTATTTCCTCAGTCAACCTCTGCATGTTTCGGGCATATCCATCCCAACCCGGTGTTTGTGTATGTGTGTGTGTGTGTGTGTATGTGTGAGTGTGTGTGTGTGTGAGTGTGTGTGTGCGTGTGTGTGTGTACGTGTGTGAGTGTGTGTGTGTGCGTGTGTGTGTTCACGTGTATGTGTAATCGTGAACAGTCACTATACTTCAGTAGACCGTCTCCCAAATCCTGGCGTATTATGTGAGCTGTGGGAACGCCATCACAAACTCAAACTAGATATTTGCTCATTGCACCCAAATAAGAATGTCTCGTAAATAAAACAATTATTGAAACGGCACGACAATTATTTGCTTGTCTCCTTGTTAAATCCTCATGTCAAACACACCAGTCGAGGGAACGCCACTGAAGTTTCATATGCCTTAGCTTTTTTGCTTCATGTTTTAGCTCCTTGCGCAATCGATTTTTTGACCGGAGAATGGGACGCTTGTGAATAGCGTTGAAAAGCAGCTGTTGTTATCATGGAGTTCCCATATTGCACGTCGTAGCATTTTGCGGGAATATCCGAAGGCATGCCTTTGCAGTTTCTTAGACGAAATTTACGCACGTAGCCATATTAGTTTATACCCACTTACCGACTTAACATTTTCGGTTCATGTGGTAACCATTGTTACACGTATCCTACATTTAGAATTCTTGCTGCTCCTTGCAAATGACATTATGGCACGGTAACCCGACACACAGAAAGCCATTTTGAATTACTGATGACTCCAGCGAACCAAGTTAACAAAATGGGAACTAATGAAAGCTTAGCACTTCCTTTAGTTTCCTTTAATCCAATTTTGAACTCTTTCTAAGGGGTTCATCAGGTTACACGCTATTTATGTGAAGAAGGATGCACAACTGGCTGTCGAAGTAGAAAGTAAATGTAAAGTGCACCCTTGTACAGGCACTGAGGCTCTGTACAGGCCGTATGGCCCACAGGGGGAGTAGAGGTATAGCTGTACTGTACAGGCACTGAGGCTCTGTGCAGGCCGTACGGCACATAAGGGGAGTAGAGGTATAGCTGTACTGTACAGGCACTGAGGCTCTGTGCAGGCCGTACGGCACATAAGGGGAGTAGAGGTATAGCTCTACTGTACAGGCACTGAGGCTGTGTACAGGCCGTACGGCACATAGGGGGAGTAGGGGTATAGCTGTACTGTACAGGCACTGAGGCTCTGTACAGGCCGTACGGTCCATAGGGGAGTAGAGGTATAGCTCTACTCTTTCTTGACCACGGCACTAGAAGAGGGTGAGGGGTCAGCGTCACGCCCCGACTGCTGTTTACCCACGGGAAAGACTCGGTACCCATTGTTCAGGAGGCTGGGTAGGTCTCAGGTCCGGTCTGGACAAGTGCGGAAAATCCCACACCCCAACGGGATTCGATCCCCGGACCGTCCAGCCCGTAGCCAGTCGCTATACCGACTGAGCTAGCCGACCCACTGTCGAATTAGATTATTGTGTTAATCAAGACAGGGTACAAAGTCAAAATAAAGAATTTTCTTCACTATGACTGGTACTGGAGCAATATATCCTGCAGCTAGAATATTCAAACCTGTAATTGAAGAGCTTTCATAAAACTCTAAAATCTGTAGCATAAGATGTTTATAAAGTTCTTCTTGATTCAAACTTTCGCCGTGTTCTGAATGTTGTATGCTTTCTTCTGGGTAATTCCCCGGCATATGAATATTATATGCCGACGTTTCGGAACACTCTGTTCCATCTTCATGGGCAGGAATGTGTGAAGTATGAGTGCCTGCGAATATGGAACATACAGAGTGTTCTGAAACAGCGGCATATAAAATTCAGACGCCGGGGAGTTAGCCAGAAGAAAACATAAAACTTTTACAAAGATCGTTATTAATGTTTTCCAAACTGATGTGGCAGAACCAACGTTTAATTGAGCGAGACACATATTACTCTTGAAGAAATAACTTTTTAAAAAATGCCTTTCGTTACTGTCGGGTCAAAGCATACGGTGATTAGAAATATGTTACTAAATTTAATTTAATGGAACTAGAATATGTAGTAGAATACTGTATTGAAATGACTGGCAATGCATTTCAGAGAGGGGCTTCTGTGAAATCTACAACGAAATTTCCGTTTTCGTACATACGTAACCTCTCGATCAGCTAGATAATTATCAAATTCTAAGAACTATACTGCATCATATTCAAAACAGTTTGGTACACTTGTTTTCGTAAAATACCTCTTAACGGTTGTCAGTAATTGATATTGCTGAATGATATCAGTTGCAGGGAAAAACAAATTTCATCGACGCTTGGAATATACAGGGTGTTTCAGAAGGAATAGTAAATATTTTAGGAGGTGGTAGTATGGACCATTCCGAGCAAATAAATGCATATGTACATATGCTCAATTTTCAAGGGGTGTGAAGATAGAGCTCTTTGAATTGGCACTTACAGATCACATTTTTGTCTGTGGGGATGGATGAAAGGCGAAGTCTACAAAGTAAAAGTAAACAAAAGAGACGAATTGGTCGCTCGCACTATGAATAGTGCTGGCCTCATAAAGCAAGAACGCCAAGACGACCTCAGGAGAGCTACACGTACTGTTGCCAAGAGGGTTGAAAAGTGCTTTGAAGTCGATGGTGGGATTTTTGAACACTTACTTTGAACTGTTGCAATATATTGAGATCATTTACATAACCAATAAATGCAATCAATACGTCATTTGTCTTTCCTTCATACCCCTTGTAAGGCTTTTTATGCGTAACATTCAAACAGCTGTATTTCCACACACACACATTGAAAATTGGACACATGTTCATATGAACTTATTTACTCGGAATATTCCATACTACAACCTCCTAAAATATTTACTATTCCTCCTGAAACATGCTTTATACGCGATAAGGGCAGTATTTATGAACCTGACGTGCAAAAACGTGGAGGATTATTTCCCTCTCAATCATGGGGGCCCTAATTGCGTCACTGTTACCATAGTTACTGATTTTAACCACGCGAAAAAAATATCTGACGTATGATAGACGTAATATTTCGAGCTGCATTCACCAGTGAATTTTACGCTTTGGCGCAGTTGGCTGATGCACTGCGTTATGAACTATAAAGGTCGCGGATTCTATCCCCGATGCGGTCTTCAGGATTTTTCAAAAACTTAATCCTACCAGGTCACCTCCGGCGCTAATCACCTTCTTGTGCCGTTAGTCTAGATATTACGGAAGTCTCAACGACTTGGAGCCCTAAGGGCCTGTTCATGCGTTTAGAAAGATAGCTTTAGATGTACCAGTTTGTTTGTGCGTACACGCAAGAAAACACAATTCAAACTAAGACATTTGACCTGGTGGTACACATAAAAAGATTCTTGATTTCAAACTTTTTCCGTGTTCTGAGTGTTGTATGCTTTCTTCCGGGTAATTCCCCGGCTTCTGAATTTTATATGCTGACGTTTCGGAACACTGTCTGTTCCATCTTCATAGGCGGGTAGGTATGAAGGATGACTGGGTTTGAGAAATGTTGGGGTATTTATACCGGGTGCTGATAAGTCCTTAGCCCGACCAGGAAGGAAACAAGCTATGTTTGTCAAAAATGTGAAGGGCAGAGCAATGGATTTATTTGGCTAGGGTGGGGACAGGTGGTGGACTGTTGTGTATGTGGTAATGAACCTCCAAATTCCATAAAATGCGGGGAATGTAGCTTGTTTCATTCCTGGTCGGGCTAAGGACTTATCAGCACCCTTGTACGAACCAGACCTTTTCCTGTATAAATACCCCAAAATTTCTCAAACCTAGTCATCCTTCATACCTACCTGCCTATGAAGATGGAACAGACAAAGTGTTCCGAAACGTCGGCTTATAAAATTCAGACGCTGAGGAATTACCCAGAACAAAGCGTTCAATGTACGAGTGTTATCCAGAAAGTAAGTTCCGATAGGTTATTAAAAAAAACAAGAATATATTACAAACCATGTATATCTCCATTTGATGTACACACCTTACACTACTTTTCGACACAGTTTCCACAATTGTTGAGGCACTTGTCATAGCGTTGCACCAGTTTTTGTGTCCCTTCGTCGTAGAATGATGCCGCCTGCGATGCAACGCAAGTGGTAACGGCTTCTTTGACCACAGACAAAATTATGTAATAGGTGACCGTGAAATTTGAGGAAAATGTAGGGAAAGTGGCGTAATGGTGAATTATCTGTTCTCCCTAATCTTCTCTTCGACTGCAAGTACCAAATCTTCATTCACCACAGACGGTCGGCCGCTCCGCGGATCTTCATGCATATTCTCGCGTCCTTCATTAAACAGTCGCACCCATCTCCGTACCATTGAACTACTCATGGCATGTTCTCCACACACGTCAAAAATTTGACGATGAATTTCAGCCAGTGCCATGTTCTTTGCATTCAAGAAACGGATTACATGCCGCATTTCATATGCGCGCGGGATTCTCTATTTTCTGTAACATTACAAACACACAGCGCGATGCGTATACACCGTTGGAATGCCTGCAAATTCCGTCCGTGCCTTGCCACAGAATCAACAAAGTCGGCACCCATGCACACCATCGTGACCGCAGCGCTGCAGGGGCAATATTCGCAAACGGAACTTATTTTCTGGACAACCCTCGTAAAAATTTTTACGAAAAATACCTTTTTTTAACGAAAATTTGAACGTCGATCAGTGGCGGATAGAAAGTTTAATTACGTTCTTGAATCCCTTTACAGCCAAGTCTGCTGACTGTCAGGAAGGAAGGCTGATCCCTTAACTCTAAAAAGCAGTCGTCTATAAGTCAATATAATCTGCCAGTAGACACAGAATTTCCTTCCGTGTCACAAAATCTAAAGTTTCATTACCGTATATACAACATTCATACACTTTAATGTTTGCCATTCCGAAGTGTTTAACACATATATAAATATACAATGATGTATTAGTCAAACACAACAAAACTTTATTATGTGTATTATTGTACAGGGTGAGCATAAAGTCTTTCCCTGATTACAAACATTTATTACAAGAAAACTACGTGGAATACAAACATATTTTTACCATAACTTAAGTTAGTTTCTAGAACTTTACGTCATGTGTTTATTGTAACATTTGTAACATTTGATTTTTGGATGCAAAATTTCCAAACAGGTGGATTGGGAGAGATGGTCCGACACCCTGGCCACCACGATCACCGGATATCACCACCCTTTACTACTTTTTATGGGGGTATGTTAAGGACAAAGTGTTTTCGACGCCAGTTCCAGATATTACAAGTTTGAGTGCAAGAATAGCATACGCTTTTGCTACAATAACTGAAGGCATGTTGGAAAACACGTGGAGATACTGATTTTCGATTAGACGTTCGCCGTCTAACAAAAGGAGCACGTGTTGAAGTGTACTAATGTGTTGTAAAAAAACTTCTTGAGTTACATATTGAAAAAAAAAATGTTTATATTCCACGTACAGTAGCTTTCTTGTAAAATAGTTTGTAATCAGGGAAAGACTTTATGCTCACCCTGTATAAGGGCAAAATGTTTCGATTCTTATAGTCATCCTCAGGCCCTTCTAAGATCCAGAACCTTACTTAGCAAGGTTTAAAATGCGCTGTGGGATCCCAAACGCGTACGTTCTTGATATAACTATGTATAAAATGCATGTGTTGTTATGTTCTTATTATTCAATCAATCCTGATTGATCCCAGAGCGCATTTTAAACACTGCTAAGTAAGGATCTGCATTCTTAGAAGGGCCTGAGTATGATTCTATAAGAATCGAAACATGTTGCCCTGGTACAATAATAAACATAATTAAGGTTTGTTGTGTTTGACTGATCCATCATTGTATATTTATATATGTATATACAACTAGGAGTTAAATCATTTGTACTCCTCACCCAATATTGTGCGGGTGATAAAATCGAGAAGAATGAGATGGGTTGGGCATGTGGCGCGTATGGGTGAGGAGAGGAGGGTGTATAGGGTCTTGGTGGGGAAGCCGGAGGGAAAGAGACCACTGGGGAGACCTAGGCATAGATGGGTGGATAATATTAGGTTGAATCTCCAGGAGGTGGGATGTGGGTATATGGACTGGATTGGGCTGGCCCAGGATAGGGACATGTAGCGGACGTTTGTGAGTGCGGTAATGAACTTTCAGGTTCCGTGAAATGCGGGGAATTCCTTGACTAGCAGCAAACCAGTTAGCTTCTCAAGAAGGACTGCACCGTGAAGTTAGTAAGTATATATATACAACAGCCTGCCAGAAGCATAGACCTTACCCAGGTACTAATCCCACATTCTACCCTCTTAAATCTGTCAAGTTACAGCAATCCCATTACACTCCTGGACAGGCCCTGAGGGTTCCAGGAGGTTGCGGCAACTAGATTTCAAGACAATCGGCACATGAAGGTGGTAAGGTTGTCAGCCCTACGCACCGGCCGCCTTTACCCCCGAGGAGATATTCCTGGTACTCATTTCTGTTAGAGGCTGAGTCGATCTCAGGGCCTTAGTGCGGCCGGAAGGATTATGTCATTGAAAAATTCCAGTGACACCATCGGGAATCGAACCCCCGAGCTTCCTACTTGTAGCGCAGTGCCTCAACCAACTGCGCCACCGCGTGCCCCCTTAATTCTGTAAGGGAAATTTTATTTTTCTACTCTCATCTATAGCAAGTTCCCCGATATGCGTCTTTCCTTTCGATTTTGCTACCAGTACTTCCCACTTTACATCGTTACTCCCAAGAGCGTTACACTCTCAGTCCCTCACTCTTCTGGAACTGCATGTCGTCATAGAATTCATTATAGGTCACAAATAATAAAGCCACTCACTCTAAAGTTTTCTCCCGCCTCATTTTACGTTTTAGGGGCTTTTCGCAAAAATTTCGAAAAGTGACTCTTATCTTCGCCATGTCTGTCCGTCCGTTCTCATGCCCATCTCCGTCCCCGTACAGGAAACATTTGTATGGATTCTGATATTCCAGTGTATTCCGAAAAATTTACCAAGAAAACTCAAGTTTCATTAAAATCTAACAAAAGTACCGTGTATTTTCGTGAAAACCAATATACATTTATAATAATATCTCTCCGAATTCTTCTTAGAACGAAAATTTTTCAGACAAATTGTAGAAAAAATAGACATCTATTTTACGTTCAGTAACTTTTTAACCTTTAGTCTGCTAATGTGGATAATATGGTGATCTCCTAATAATGCCAGCAAATGGAAGATGGGATTTAACTCGACGTTTAAAGAGTTAAATAAAAGAAAATCGTGCCTTTTTTTGAGTTACTTTGGAAAAACATCGTAGACCCAGGCAGGACACAGATGACAATTTGGTGCATGCCAATTGCATGCTTGATACCTAAGGCTACAAACACATTCTCAGAATAAATCATACTTATTGCTTTTACACTGCAAAGTTTTGCGAGACAACATCCAGGGAATCACGAAGACGGTTGGCACGCCATGACGGGGTGAAACGAATCTCTAATTTGATTTACGAAGAAACTCAAGTTGTGCCGAAAGTCTTCTTGGAAAACACTATTCGGCACGCTGTTACATACACCGAACACGCTAACAATTGTGCTACGAACACCCTTACACGTTACTTTATATGTACATTTCCTGTCTCCTTTACGTTTCAGGATCAATATCCTCATCTTCACCCTATTTTCAGACCCGCAAACCCTGTTTTCAAGTGCCTTCAGCAGCTACCAAATCTTTTATCTCTATAAAATATTTCACATTTCAAAGCCTAGCGGTTTCTTTACCTACCACCAGGTTTAACGTTCAACAATTCTGCACGCTGCTCGCTTTGCGTTGAGTGTTTTGTACGGATCTCAGAACAGACAGCAACTTTTGCTGTATACAGCATTAACTGATTGGTTTTTATAACCGTGGTGGAAAGTGTTTACAGCGCGGTACGGACTGATTCCTTATATAAAGCAGATTACGTTTAATCTTTCAAAGGTTAATTAACTTGCGCGTGTGTTTCACGCGTGTTTCTCTTCAACCTTCCTTGAATTGGTGATGCTCTTAGAGTTTGTAAATTATCACACATTTCTTGAAAAGTTATTGTGGAATTTGTTTCATTAAAATGAATATTATGTGGGATACAGAACTGCAGTACCAACCGCCGGCCGGAAGGACCCTACCACGACCTCGCGAAAACGGTAAGTACACCTCAGAAAAACCCACATAGACATACACACTTAAACAATCACAGCCAAACAATGATATAAAAAATCACTTGATTCCGAAATTGTAGAGAGGAAACAATATAGAACTGTACCAATGCCTAATAAACCGAGGACAAGCAGGAAAGTAGAAGAATAGACAGTAAAGAGGAACACACTCACACCTTCCCCGCTGAAAAGTAAGGGTTGGACGAACAACGGCAGATATAAACACACCCACAGCTGCGCATAGTGTACTTTTATCTAAATAAATAATAAACCAGGTTTTTGTAATCACACATTGTAATGCATATGGGATCCCTAATGCAAACGTTACATGTATAATAATGTAGAGGGTATAATATATTAACGGTTCTTAAGCAATCAGCCTGACGATGAATCTCCTGAGTCGAAACATGTCGTAATAATACATTAATTATAGTGTTGTTGTGTTGACGGAAAGCCATATTGTAAGTTTACAATAAATAAGTTATAACTGTTTTTGTCTTTAGTAATATAAAGTAGAGTTAGTTTAGTTTGAGATGAAACATGCAGACTCATGAGGTATATGAATTATCAAATAGCGTTCTTGTAGAATTTTTTTGAGTAGCCTTAGCTGTTTCAAGAACGAGCGAGTTTTGCGCATGAATTTCACAGAGGAGTGTCTGATTAGACGCCTAACGTCAACTATAATTGACGTACCGCACCGCTAACCTCTAAACGTTGCATTTTATATATTTATTCAACAAATATAGGTACCGAATATTTTAAACATGGTATGTACTCTCAGTTTTTCCTCTTCAAAATGCAGTTTGTTCCATAATTATAACGTATTTGGTTCCTGTATTATTCACATTTTATATACAGAGTGTGCTAAAATTAAAAAAATTATTCCGGCGCCAAAAGGTTAAGTAAGTAGCTGCAAACAAACACTGGCGTTAATTTACTGGTATTGGGGGTTAAGGTATATTGTTGACTCCAGTTGAAGTGTGATGGCACACAGTGACGCACGGGAGGGGAAGTGAAGGGGAAACTGGCGAATGGAGTGCGTAGCCAGTACCCTTCACACTATATCGAAATATGGTGTATCCAGCATTACTACCGCTGATGCGCACACCTCGGCTGCCAGTAGTCGACGAACTGACGCCCCCCGGCCGATTTAAATAGACTCGTCCGTTTCGCCGAAAGACGAAATCTGGTTTCTGCGCGTGTGCCATCAAATTTTAACTGACCCCTACCTCTTTTAGCATTAAGACTACTTTGCCTGGCACGCAACACTTGATTACCCATCGGTTACAGATTTCCTTTCTCGCGAAGATCTGTCTACTTTATGTAGTAACACTTGCAAGCCTCCCATCATCTCTATTCATGGCAACACCCTGTTGACACCTTGCCGTCATCTACACGCACTGAAATCATTATTTGCTTCTTTGCATCTTCCCTGCGCATTGAGACCCTCTGTTATTACCATTTCTTTAAGAGTTTCTGTCTACAGATACAGAGGTCCCGGGTTCGATCCCCGGCGCTACCAGATTTTCTGAGTAGTAGTGGGTCTGGAACGGGGTCTACTCAGCCTCGTGAGGTCAATTGAGGAGCTACTTGAATGAAAAAA
>Ga0123354_10021419_pt1 | contig 10184 bp, 4 predicted proteins | sample TergutLab28metaG_2_FD_97872 | JGI IMG/M metagenome (GOLD analysis project Ga0123354, IMG submission 97872) | Labiotermes labralis P4 segment gut microbial communities from Petit-Saut dam, French Guiana - Lab288 P4 | ecosystem: Host-associated > Arthropoda: Insects > Digestive system > Gut ...
GGAAGACCTAAAGCTACCTGGGCGGAAGGGATTAGAGGACTGTTGGGGGAAAAGGGATTAATAGAAGAAGACTGGAATGACAGAGACAAATGGAAGAAAAAGATAAGATAATTGTCAAATGGGCGCAGGAAGATGTAGAGACGTCGAACAGCCTGCTAAATAAATAAATATTTTAAAGTAGACAGTTTAGAGTAAATAATTTCCCGTGTATCGAATGTGGTGTTTATCTCGCCGGTTGTCACAGTATTCCGCAGAACGTTCTCAGACTGCTGGTCATATCGACGAAACGCAGTGCGTCACTCGAACAGTTTACAGTTAGTTAAACCCAATAGTCCTAATAGGAGTGATACTTTTATATGCAATTGGCGTGTAATAGTCACTTTTGTTGCGAGTTGAAATTAAAATACATCTGAACGAAAAGATGCAGTGTGTGTGCTGACAGCACTAATTGTCGGTGTGCTGACAGCACTATTTGTCAGTGTGCTGACAGCACTATTTGTCGGTGTGCTGACAGCACTATTTGTCTAGGAGCAGCATATGTTGGTTAAGGCGACGGGGCGGCGACTTGTAATCGATTCAGAAGCGTAATACGGTACTATGAGCGACAAGCTTTGATTTTCGTGGTGGTTTGCCATAGTTTTTTACAAGCTCTTCTCCATACGTTATTGTAAATTTAGAGGTCCTTAAAATGCCGGAACTCTTGGATAAGCCGAGCGACAAACAGCTTGTCGTTTTTCTCCATACGGTTAATTTTATGTTTTTGATCGTGCATCTTATTACAGTCTTTGTAAATAGCCAACATGACGTACAATTCTTATTCTTATATTTGATTATTCCAATTCTCTACATGTTTCGTGCAACCAAGTGCTCATCATCAGGAGAGTCAATTGTATCAATACGACCTCTGGTAAATGTCACTGTATGTAGGTGACGGTGCGGTATGCAGGTTTAGATGGAACTCAATTAATCTAAACCTGCATACCTCACCGTCACCTACATACAGCGACATATACCGGAGGTCGTATTGATACAATTGACTCTCCTGATGATGAGCACTTGGTTGCTCGAAACATGTGGAGAATTGGAATAAACAAGTATAAGAAAAAGAATTGTGCGTCAAGTTGGTTATTTACAAAGATTCCATACGGTTAATTTGTTGATGCAGTTGGACCCAGTAGAGTATGGCCACAATTTCAGGCACTGTTGTTACGAATAATTTGCAATATACGCAAAGGCGACAACAAATTCGGTGACTGCGACTGTTGCGCGGGCGACCTTGGAAGACGAAAGTAACAAATGATTTTAGTTAGTGTCAGTGGAATGAACTGGAGTGTGCGGTTCAAGGTCAGTCCAGCTTCAGCAGAGCGCATCTGGACCGGTTAGTTGTCCTATTCCATCCACCAAATCTGATCATCGTTACAGCTTAACAGTGACATCATCGTAGCAATGATCGAGTGGGCAGTGATGCGATGCACATTCTTCTTCTCATTATTGCGTTCGATTCGGTCCAGAGACGAACTTTATGCTCCTTCGCTTCAAGAGGAACTGCGACAAACAGGAACATTTCGGATTCCTTACCCATGAATCAGCAAGTTATCAGCAAATTCTTGTCCCTCTAATCAGCAAGTTATCAACAAATTCTTGTCCCTCTAATCAGCAAGTTATCAGCAAATTCTTGTCCCTCTAACCAGCACGTTATCAGCAAATTCTTGTCCCTCTAATCAGCAAGTTATCAGCAAAATCTTGTCCCTCTAATCAGCAAGTTATCAACAAATTCTTGTCCCTCTAATCAGCAATTTATCAGCAAATTCTTGTCCCTCTAATCAGCAAATTATCAGCAAATCCGTGTCCCTCTAATCAGCAAGTTATCAGCAAATTCGTGTCCCTCTAATTAGCAAGTTATCAGCAAATTCATGTCCCTCTAATCAGCGAGTTATCAGCAAATTCATGTCCCTCTAATTAGCAAGTTATCAGCAAATTCTTGTCCCTCTAATCAGCAAGTTATCAGCAAATTCTTGTCCCTCTAAGTAGCAAGTTATCAGCAATTTCTTGTCCCTTAATTAGCAAGGTATCAGCAAATTCTTGTCCTTCTAATCAGCAAGTTATAGCAAATTCTTGTCCCTCTAATTAGCAAGTTATTAGCAAATTCTTGTCCCTCGTGCAGTGTAGTTGGTTTTAAATTGTAGTTCTACAGTTGGCCGTGCCAGATTATAACGCATTCCCCCCCTCCCCCCTTCTTCCCATGTAACAACTCCAAGTAGGCAAATTCTTATTCAGAAGTTAACAGTCGTGCAGCTGTTATGAAATCCCACACTGACATGTTCGTAACAGCCCACCACCGTATCTTGACACCGCTGAATCCAGTTCATAGCCTCACATCAAATTTTCCTTAGTTTCTTTTGATTATCATAATACCAACCTCCGCTAGGTCGCATAAGCAGTATCGTCTACAGGTGCCCCGTCTACAGTTTTGTATACATAACTTCCCCCCCCCCCATGCAATTTATTTATTTATGTTTACAAATTATTTATTGACGCTGCCCTTGGTGATGGTTGCGTAACGTCGAAATGGAGGATAACTGGAGGATGAGGAATTTAGAAGAATGTGGGAGGAAGCAGGTGTGGTCTAATTTGAACTGCCATTGCACTTTGGTCTTGGAGAAACCGAGGGAAACTACGAAGTACAACAGCCAGAACAGTCTGTGTGCCTGCTAGGATTCAAATCGGGCAGCTCCCGAATACGCAGTTCAGGAACCTTACCGCTTGAGTCATCTCACTTGGTCCGTCATGCTACATATCCAGCCCATTACATATTTCTGGATTTTATTTCTTTGCATTAAACTGATTATTTGTTGAAGAGCACGAATTATGGCTCTTCGGCATGTAATGTTACCCATCCTCGGCATGTAATGTTACCCATCCTCTTAATTTATTCTCCGGGATTCAGTAGCGTAGCTACCATATAGCAAGTTTATGCAAAGCACAGGGGCCCACGAATCCATCACAACAATTCTTTTACGCTAGCAGACCACCCACTATTCGTCTCGAAATCAGGCTTATTCGAGAGAATTCAACTTCGCGCGAATACGCTTCAGTGTTACCAAGAGTAGCATCGCAATAGTTACACGCCGAGTTGGATAGAGTCGCGAAATGTAATAACGTACTGTTTGTTTTTAGATAATATTTATAGGTTTCCGTTATTTAGTGACTTTTCCACGGAACTCATCGGTTAATTAATCAACAGTCAAATTTTGGCATTATTTTGGAAAAAGCAGCATTATTTTGAATCTTAATTAGCCCAGTTGTACGGTAGTAGGTTGACAAAGCTGGTTCTGCATGTAATTATAATAAAGAAGCTTTAAATAAACTGTTTTAGTTGAAAATCAAGTCTCTTTGTGACAATGTAATAAGGAGTGGCCATGTTCCATGTGGGTCCGCCAGGGCCCATCAGCAAGCTTAGCACAAGGACACAAGAATCTTAGCTACGCTACTGCATTAGTTCAAATATTGTCCCCAGTTTTTCAGTCTTAAACTTTCTCAGAGAGTAAGAGACCAGGTTTCACACCCACATAAAACAAACAAGACTGCAAACTGTGCACTTTTTTAAGTAGTACGCAGATTGTAAAAACATCACAATGTTGCAAGGTACGAGGGTGAGTCACATGAAAACATATATATGTTTTATCTCGTAATTTCTTGAACACAAAAGGTACACAATGACTTCATTTTTCTATGTAGTGTCGTACTGCCACCTGTCGGCCACTCTTCAAACCATGAGTATCATTGTTGAAACTTACAAGACAGTCGAGCCGTGATTCGAATTTTTATCGCACTTTTAAGGTTTTCGTTTGACTCTCCCTCGTACATGCATAAGTTTAATTGCATTTTCGCACGTCATAAAACTACAGCCTTCCCTCTGGCGATTTTCACGAAACTCACAATCCTCTGTCAATAAATGTCCAACAAGATGCAACTATACACAGTTTATTTTATCTGTAAACTGCTCTACATATTTCGGATGGTTTCTCCATCAATCATCAGGCGCACGAATAACTGTATCTGCAGCATCTGGTACTAGTCGGCTGTAATAGATGGAATATTTATTGACATAGAATTGCAATGCACGGTCCCATGAACATAAAATTCACAAATCCTCAACTACATTTTGCGCAAATCTCTCTCACCCAGTTTCAACAAACAATACTTGTGGAAATAAAGGTATAAACGCTCTGCCCCCCCCCCCTCAAGTCAGGCTTTTATTTCATTCCTTTACCCAAAACTCAGAAGCTTCTCAACGCCATTACATGGAGATCTGCTGTATCGCCTTTCACCCAAAGTTGCCAACAAGTGGGCAAAGTCTGCATCTAAAGTCATTTATGTCCCGAAGTGAAGTTTGGCTGTCACAGAGCCGATCTGGACGAAACTCAGGCGTGCTGGAGTTCTGAAACGAACTGCTATTCTGAATTTCATGAAGAACCGACAGACAGTTCAGCCACTGATACCAGGTCGCAGAAGGGCTGACGTAATCTACACGTAAGGCATTCATTGTTTCACCTCGTAATTACTGCCTAACAACAGAAGAAGATAATGTTTCTTGCTTTAATGTTCCTGTATTTAACTAGAAGTCAGGGAGACACAAGATGCTTCCCCCGAGAAGTTGCCTGCTTATTGTCTTCACCCCAGTCCTGTATCGTTAACATTTTGCGGTTTATGGTACTGTACAGAAAACTTGCAGCGAAACATGTTGTGCAGTTAGCCGTATCTTCCCGAATACAGTACACGTGTTTTTTAGAAACAGCTTAATGCGATGAAGACACAAATTCATCTGCATGAAATACAAATGTTCAGTTCTTACCTCGCTGAGAATACAGTAATTTTGCATTAGAAGGACCAATCTGTGGCTGATGTATAGGGAAAAAACAGCGGTTTGTAGAGAGAATGGTACAAAATATATAAATCAGTATGTGTGTTTGTGTGAGTGTGTGTGTGTGTGTGTGTGAGTGTGTGTTGGTGAGTGTGTGTGTGTGTGTGTGTTGGTGAGAGCGTGTGTGTGTGTAAGTCTGTATGTGAGGGTGTGTGTGTGTGTGTGTGTGTGTGCGTGTGTGTAGGTGGGTGAGAGTGTGTTGGTGCGTGTGTGTAGGTGGGTGAGAGAATGTTTTGGTGCGTGTGTGTGTGTGTGTGTAGGTGGGTGAGAGAGTGTGTTGGTGCGTGTGTGTGGACAAAATACTAAATTTTTTGAATGCTAAACCCGGCCATGTATTTACTAACCATCGTGCCTGTATGGCTGAGCTTCTAATTATATGATTTACTTCATTTTTTTTGGCACTTCATCCCTTTTAGGTAGGAATACATGTTGTCTGAATACATTGTCTTCCTATGTCCTGAATGTACGTTTTTCTGTTGCAGTGAGAGACCAAGTTCCAAAGTCGTGTAACCAACAGGTATAATTTTATGCTTTATGTTTAAGTCGTTGGGGCCTCAGATAGGAGAGTGAAGTGGAAAGATTCGGAACAGAGTGATAAAGATTGTCTAGACTTGTCCTTGAATACATAATGACATTTCGTTTTGGCTGCGTCTGTTTGCAGTTACGCGCTACTTCCTTTGCCTCATATGCAGTCAGATTTCTACTTCACCTTAAACGTAGACAACACGAACGACAGAGAAAAAAAAATTGTGTGGTTCTCTCGCTTAGAAAGTAGGAAACGCGTGACTATAAAGTAGTGTCAATAATGAGATCAAGGGCGCGTTTGTAATGATGGTTTGCGGTTGTCGAAATGGTCACATCTCTGTTGTCTCTGCTACAGAGCGATTTTACATGAGACTCTGATTCTCCATCAGCAAGAAGTAGGTCACTTTTATCATATTTTCTGACGGCACTTTGTTTCCTCCAGCGATACAAATGGATGTCAGTTACAAGCACACTGAGAGAAGTACCGTTACGTGGGTCTGTGTGTTACAGTATAAAAAAAACTCTAAAAGGAACACGCAGTATTTTAGCTGTATCATTATCAGACATATGACTTATTGCCACTGCGGTTGGATTACTTATTACTGCCAGTCATACAACAGGTTGTGTATCAGTTTTAACGGTTGCTTGTTCCTGCTTGCGTAAACAGTTTACAACCTACAACTTTTAGAGGTACTTCTTTCTTATGCCCAAGAAAAAGGGAGTACCATGATCATGGGAAAAATTAGGTAATGAGTAGCTTATAGGCACGTTATTATTTATTTATTTAGTTTTTTTTTTTGCGGCACAGTCCCCAGTGGGCCAGGGTCTCCTCATTCACGAGGTTCCGAGATCACACACAACGACGCACCACACTCGGTAGGACTTCTCTGGACGAGTGATCAGCTCGTCTTAGAGACCTCTACCTGACAACACACAACACTCACAACAGACAGACATGCATACTCCCGGCGGGATTCGAACCCACAATCTCACACAGGCGAGCGGCCGCAGACCTACGCCTTATACCGCGCGGCCACTGGGAGGGACCGGCACATTATTGGTAGGTGTTTAAATGAAGGATGAGCTGAATGGACCATGCAGCAAACATGACGGATGGGATGGGTGTATGAAGGGTTTCAATCAGCAATCACAAAGTAGCACAACATTTGTGTGAACTAATTCTAAATGGGAAAATATTATTGAAGTGGATCTTAAAGAATGCATTGTTAGGGTATGGACTGAATTTTGTTCCTTCCTATTGGGCTGCAGTGAACACTGTTGTCGACATTCGGTGTCCCGAAAGGCGAAACATTACTTGACCTGCTGATTGACTATCAATTGTTCAAGAAAGGTCTTGCGTCGTGGGCTGACATACGTATTTTATGACAACACTTGCCAAATTAACGGTATTTTACTTATTACTGTGCTGATTCGAATTAATTAGTTTCGTATCCTGTTCTCCTGCTTCTTGAACGACATGTCTACAGTTCGATTCTCAGCAGGAGGTTCACGAACGCTCTTTCCTTCATGGACGTTCCATTGTGTCCTTTCCACCCTCTTTCTTTCACCTAACTCTGTCGTCACCTGTACGCAGGAACAAAGCTGGATTTCTAAATGAATAATCATGAAACTTACTATCGTGCGTGTAATTTTTACAATCCGTTAGTTGTTACAGTTTATACATACTGATGGAGGCGGTATAACAGTATACGGTCTACGTGCAACAGTTTTTGGTGCATAGTTACGTCGTAGGTGATTCCGAGGCCGAAGAATTGAGTCTAGACATCATAAGTCGGGACGGATATTGTTAAAATGGGGAAGGCTTTCCCAGACGACATATTTTAACCAAGAGAACTAATATATTTATACTTACGAAAATGTTAAAAAATATGAAATGTTACAAACAACCCTTTAATGCGGGAGCACTTCATTTGAACTGTAGGTGGGTTATCTGGATCATCATCTTCAGTGTCGAACAATACAGGTGGCGATGCACGGGACGTTGAAGATGACTTGAAGAAATCGGGCACTGAAATCTGGCAAAACAAAGACCTCTTCTTCTTCTTCTTCTTCTTCTTCTTCTTCTTCTTCTTCTTGTTCTTGTTCTTCTTCTTCTTCAGATTCTTCAGATTCTCCTTATAGCAAGGAAGTGTCCTCAGAATTCCTTGCCCAGTTGTTTTTGCTCGCTGCTCATTTGAATAGATGTCTTGAACACCTTGATTCCAGCTTCCTTGAGTCAAGATTCTTTGCTTGGACCCAGGCTCAGGTTCCTGAGCTTCTTCAAGGGCGCTTCGCTTCCGAATTTCGACAAGATCATTGGTGGGAGTTATGCACCTCGAAGACGTCTTCAGCGTCGTATATGAATTTGGGCGCTTGCCTTAGTATTTTGAGTCTGGGAGAAAACGACGTAAGTCGGGAATGACTGGATTCTTATTTATGATATTTCTCCATATCAGAATGCCTCTATATCTGTTCATATTTCTTTACAAACGAAAAGTTGAAAGTTCACGAGCTGTCGCCGTGTTGTTTATGTTGTAGACTGACACTTACGTGACGTAAGAACAATTGAATGTTGTTCGACTGTGTGTTTAAACCTGAAGATGAAGGTACTATAGTCCTTCGAAACTCCAGTCACTGTTTTGCCAGTCGACACGAAGTAACGCCCCATAACAGGTCAGCCTTTAACTACATATCCACATGTATGTTTCGTAACTTGCGTATCAGCCAAATACATGGAGCAGAGTCCATTGTAATTTCCAAATAGCTGCTTAGGTGCTCGTTAAATCATCGGCTTTTATGGAACCGCAATTTTCATTAGCATATCCACAATCTCTCTCAGTCCATGGTCCTTTGTACCACTTTGTAACGCGCTTTGTGCCTTGTGCTCAGCCCTTTAGCTGGAGTATCATCTCCCATGTCGATTGTTTGCACCCGCATATTGGATATATTTTCAGCTATCCGCCATAAATGACGACTATCCTCCTTCCGCAACCTTAGAACGCCCTAAGCCTTGAAGGCACTTACCACCCAGCTCATCACAGCTGCTTGTAAACTTATTTCCTTATTACCCTGTGCAGGTAATTTAACATTTCTTTTTTCATTGACAAGCAATGTCTATTGGCTGCATCCTACTGCACGTCGTAATGGTGTCTTCAAGGTAAATAGTGTGTTAAATACAATGGTAATTGCAGATAACTGGTGATGGTTACATGACATCGCACATACGTATAGACACAATACTTTCTAATTGGCAGATCAACGAGGAAGGCAACTCCCATCAACAAGAAAACAGTGCATCAATAAATGACATATTATATTCACACATTCGAATGGTGCTGTAATTATTCTTCTACATATAGCAGTGTTGTAACAGCACAGGTACCACAGTCTCGGTGTACACCATGTCTTGATTCGTGAGGTATGTGATATCTTTAACTCAAGGTATTTTTGCAATGAGGTCTTCGTCTCGAAATTTTATAAAATACCCAGTTAAATGTATGGTTAGTCACGTCACGGGTGTTAACTCGACTGACAATCGGCCTCTGACGTCCAGCGTGTAACAACAGTTCTGCGTCCAAGATAGGCCTGCACCTTATGAAGTTCTGGATGTGCTTGATATTTAAATCAGGGATTTCTGCAGCCAGGACACAAATAAAAGAATTTCCCCGCTCGATTCATCCGTCCATCATGAGTAGCCTACTTCTCTGTCTGTTTCTTTGTATTTCAGGCAACCTAACAGTAAAGGTTTGTGACAGCACATAACGGCAACTTTATATTGCGGACCGCATGACGTCGCTAGCCGCCAAATCGAACTTACGGCCCACACAATTCCCTTGCTTCCGTAAGTGTGGCTCGCAAACCTCTGGCTTGGTTTCAGCTTGGCAGTGTGTAAAAAAGACTTTTTCCTGATCGGGTTTTTCATATCCAATCAACTGAAACTGATGTGTAGCGTATTTAAAAGTACGCGCATGGCAAACCTTGTTGTATTTTGAACTCGGTCTTCGTTCCACATGTTTGGAATTTCCCCGGCCAGCTAAGGGACACTTCTCAGTCTCTTCATTCTTCTCATTTGCCCGGTTGTCACTCAGTGGTTTTGAAATATCATGTAGATTAGAATAACCTTCTACCTCTCTTGACTCTTTTGAGATAGACTCTTATGATTGGTCGGTTGCAGGTACAGGTTTAGTTCTATTTCGTAGTTTTCAAGAAGAGGTTGTGGCGTGTACTGAAGTATGACTGTATCATGTATGGCCGTATCTGGTTCATACGAATAACCTGCTTTTGTGGGTTGTTGCCAGTGTAGAAAGTTACGAAGGAAGGCGGCGAAAGATTAAACACGACAAACAAATGTGGTAATGGGCTCGATCAGATTAAATTTCATTTCTTTGCAGGATCTGGGGTGTACGTTTTTGCAGGGAGAGTTGCATTATTTCTTGTTGTTGTTGTTGTTGTTGTTGAAGAAGAAGAAGAAGAAGAAGAAGGTGGTGGTGGTGATGATGATGATGATGATGATGATGGTTGCGGAGGAGGAAAGCAAAACAGTGTGAGCCTGCAGCTCTGTGACAATACGTATGCTGTATTTTGCAACAGCGAAAATGTTAGTCCTTGGACCCCCCCCCCCCCCCCCCCCCACCCCCCCAAACGCCCGCCCCCCAACCAACACCCCACCACCACCCCACCCCTCACCCGCCACGTTTATGAAAAAGAACAAAACAAAACCTAGTATGAAAAAGAA
>Ga0123354_10021420_pt1 | contig 10184 bp, 7 predicted proteins | sample TergutLab28metaG_2_FD_97872 | JGI IMG/M metagenome (GOLD analysis project Ga0123354, IMG submission 97872) | Labiotermes labralis P4 segment gut microbial communities from Petit-Saut dam, French Guiana - Lab288 P4 | ecosystem: Host-associated > Arthropoda: Insects > Digestive system > Gut ...
AGGGTCGCCCATTGAGATTATACTGTTTATATCTAGGAAACCTTAGAACTTCATTTATTCTTCCTTGTGCCCCCCCCCCCCTTACTGTTTATTATGCCAGAGCTTTCAGGTTAGATCTTTTATTGATGTCTTTACATCTGTTACGGTTCTTGTGCATGGCAATACTGTGGTTCCTCCTGTACGAAGGTCACAAAGGGTCCAAACAGTGTTAACATCTTAAACCAGAAAACATCATGTCTTAGAAGGGATTCAGTAAGAACACTGTCTTTTCTGCCTCTACAGTCTGCTTGTTTCTAGCCCTCTGCAAGATGGAAATACACTGATGCAACATGTTTTCTGTGGAACATATTCATAATTGTATTGAATTATGAATGCATTCTTTTGAAAATATGTGGTATGTATTCATTAACAAAAATCTCACAAATTTACATGGGTGAGTCACATGAAAACCTTAAATGTATTTTATCTCATAATTTATTGAACACAAAAGGTACACAATGACTTCATTTTTCTATGTAGTATCATACTGCCACCTGTTAGCCACTCTTCAAACCCTGAGTATCACTGTTGAAACAAGACAATTGAGCTGTGTTTCGAATTTTTATCGCACTTTTAAGGTTTTGAGTTGACTCTCCCTCATATAAATAAACCATAAATTTCACAATACATTCCTGCTTTGGGTTCACTGTCACACTTCACTAATTACAATTCACTGAAATTATGTATACAAAAAATTATTCATCTTTCTTTGATTTTATGCTTCCTGTTGTTTCTGTTATTAATCTTTCATTAAGTGACATTTCTACTATGTGTACATCATGATACAGTTCACATGCTATGATCATTGTCTGTTATGTCTCAAGAAACATGTGAAGGTTAGTATGTTTCACTCTTTGTTTTCTCCCCAGCAAATAGGTGGTACTTGTAATTTTCCAGCTTGAACAGGTTTCTTGTTACAAACTGTGTAACATCAGAAATAGATCTGAGGAAGTGCCATGTCTGTTTCCAAGCACTAGATGGATGTTGACATGGGTTTGTAGACTGTTTGTGCTCTCCTCCTATGTGTTTGCCATCAACCTTCTGGCACAGCTATTCACTTTCTGCTCGGAACATGGGAGAAGATTGCCATCAGTTTCATATTCCTTGCTACATTGAACATAGTTTTCACTTCATTCCACATCTCTGCACCTTGTCATGCTATTCTTCACAGCTGCATATCACTATGCAGCAGCACTGTAATATTCACACAGTATTATTAGCATAATTGTGAGGTCAAAACAACTGCATTTCTTACAGCAGTGCTTGGCATACCCTAAGAGGAACCATAGAAACATGACCACTAAGTTTCAAAGATCTTTCACAGAAAAATTCTATAGAAGAAAGTTTGGTACTTTCACTCAGTAAGCTCAGAAATGCTCACTTAGCATCAGGATTTTCTACTTCATATAAAACATTTGCATCAAGTGGGGAATCTCATTAGGTGGAAATGTTTTAAACGTTATGTAATGTAAACCAACAGAATGCACAGTTTTAAAAATAATGTTTTAATTCAGTTCTTGGTGTCTTCTACATGTTTTGAACATCGTGTGTTCATCATCAGGAAGACCATTTGTACATCCTTCCACCTGTTACACTGCTTACATAAAAGCATGATAAACATACCATACAAAACTGCATTTACAAATGGTCTTCCTGATGATGGAACACATGATTTTCAAAACATGTAGAAGACACCAAGAACTGAATTAAAACATTAATTTGAAAAGTATGCATTTTGTTGGTTTACATTACATAATTGTATTACAATGCACTACAAAAAATATAAAATTTTAAACATGATTAAGTACAGTGTCCTCATGGGGATATTTTGTGGACCAAATCATGTACCATTTTAAGCAGAGTGTTTGTAACTAGGAGCCACTTCGAACAGGAAAGATAGGTTTCAAGAGATTTAGCTGTACAAAATCATTTTACCTTAAAAACCTGAAGTATAATGAATACTGACGTCAAGAGGAGAAGGTCTGATCTGCAGAACTTATGACTGATGCTGGCACATGCTGAGTCTTTTACTCAGTGGCAGTGTTTTGTTATGTAGATGAAGAGAACTTTTTGAATGTTGGTGGAAGGTCTTAAATGTTGTTGAAATTAATATTACTTGTTCTCACAGTGTGTAATTATTTATTGTGCAGTGAGTAGTGGGCAGACGGTACGATTAGCTGCTCCCACAACAACTGTACTAAAGGCAGCCACACCTCAACAAGGAGGCAAACCACAAATCATACTTCAGAAACCTGGTACTGGCCCTGGAGGCACAGGACAACCACAGATTGTCACACTAGTGAAAACCAGTCAGGGAATGACAGTAGCAACGGTAAGTGTAATTGAATATTATGATGAACTAAGGATAATTCCACACCTCATCGTCTTATGAGTGATGTTTAATTCATTCATTCAGTGGTTTTCATCCTTTTCTTTGTCACAGCATGTTAAAGTGCACTATGTAGTTGTATTAAGAGCTTCCTGATCACTGGTCTAATCAAATGGAAAAGTGTGACACTCCTCCTGCATTGTTAGGATGTAGAAATGCAGACTGGTCACAAATTGCAAGTTAATGTTGCTCAGATTTTGGAAGTGCTGTGCATTTTTCATACATTTCTGGTATGTCTCTAAGAGGTTTATGTTCATGGTTTGAAGTTCTTCCAAAATAAGAGACATCTTGGAATTTGGTCTCCTGTGCAAGGAAGCTGATGGATTGTTGATGAGAATGTTCAAGCTTAGAACCAGTTGCATACAGAAGTTTCCGTTTGTGATCCCTTAGCATTTTGTTTTTTCCTTCACCTTTTTTCTCCGTCCATGCTTCTTCCCAGTAAATATATCAGTATAAGGCTGGAACATTGTGACAGCTATGACAGAGGGCATGTCTAACCACTGCATTAATTATTGTAGCTTTGTTTTGTAATTTGTTAGGTTATAGGCTCATTGATTCCACTAGCCCATCAAATTTCCAGTCCCATGTACATGAGAGGGGTGTCAGAATCTTCCACTTCAGCATTGTAATGATTTCCCATAAACGCTGTGGTGATCATGCTCTAGTTCAGAATTGTATTGCTCCAAATAATTCATTAGTGTTACTTATTATTTGTGTGCGTGCGTATTTATATGTTTTCATGTATCAACTACAAACATATTAGGAACTAAGTAATGAGCATTCAGAATAATGTAGGAGTGAAATGTGTAATAAATGTAAAGAAGCATGAAATGTAATTCAGATCTTAACCCTGAAACACGCATTGAACCGTGATATACTTTCACAATCCATTACTTGTCTGTTACTGTGTGGTCCTGTGTTTGATCCCAGGCCAGACCATGTGAGATTTGCAGTGGTCAGTGGCACTGGGACATGTTTTTCTGTGAGTACTTAAGTTTTTCCATGTGACTGTCACTCCAGCAGTGCTCCATACTAAAAAATTTAATTCAGTGAGCACTGTATAATCTTGGCAGTTAAAAAGTGTTGTCAAATAAAACCACTTTCTCTGTTTGTCTGTTATAATTCTTTAGTTACTACATGGCATAATTTGATGCATTTATGCAGGAATAACAGGCAAAGTAAAAAAAAAAAAGGTGGATGTTGAAATTTAAATGTAGCTGCTGTGGTTTTGGTAAAAACAAGAACTCATGCTGCCTTGAGTTTGTTTCTGTAATGGTATGGTACCCAACTTCCAGGTTCCGAAAGTTAGTTTAATTCAGGGGAAGCCAGGACCAGGAGGCCAGTTAACTACAATCCAGAGTGCGAATACCAAAACGATACCACAAGGAGCAACCATCGTCAAGCTTCTGAGTGCAAACCCAGGTGCAGGTGTGTAAGTACCAGTGATAGAAGTAGTTAGAAGTGTAATCTTGGAAAGGCAGAAGTATTAGTAGTGGACATTTCTGTATATACATATATATACGTGGAATGTTTAAGTGTTAAGCCTTTCACAGCATGTATTTGCAGGTAGGTTTTGACACTGTGTAAGTTGCTAGGATGATACCAATGTTTCAGTGGAACCTGCTTGCTCTATCCTTAAGGTAAAGTAACTTCATCCAAGTAGATGTTGTTTAATCCTACAAATGTACGCAGTGTCAAAACCCACAAGACTGTTGTCAGTAATTTGTGATTGCTGTACTAATTTACCACCACCACCAAACTACTGCAGTACATGGTGGCGCAGTCAGTTGAGGCACTGTGCAACAAGCCGGAAGCTCGCGGGTTCAATACCCGATGGTTTCATTGGAATATTTCATTATAATCCTTCCAACCGGACTATGGCCCTTGGGTTGACCCAGCCCCTAACAGAAATGAGTTCCAGGAATATTTCCTGGGATTAAAGACAGCCGGTGCGTAGGACTGACAACCTTCCCATCTTCATGTGCCGATTGTCTTGGAAGTCTGGGAGCCTCAACCTCCTGGAACCCTCAGGGCTTTACCTTTTACTACTACTACTACTACTACTACTACCACCACCACCACTACCACTACTGTAGAGATGGCATGCCAAAATTCAAGTCTTTACACAGTGTATTCTAAATACATAGGTTATTCGGAAAGTAAGTACCGCCTGTGCATATCTCTCGCGCATCCTCGAGACTGTCACTTTGCGCATGTGCGTTGACTTCCTCTATCAGTTGAGAAGCCACAGATGCCATTTCGTAAAATTCATAATATGTTTATGTTTGTTCCTGCGCGTTAAACATGTTTAAGACAATTGAAGGGGCCGCCAACTGTGAAATACAGTCTGTAATTAATTTTTTGAACACCAGGAATGTGCTACCAAGTGAGATTCATCACCAGATCTGTCAAGTGTATGGTGACAATGCGATGAGTAATGGCATGGTTAGGAAATGGGTTCGGATGTTCAATGAAGGACGAGAGAACGTGCACAATGAGGTGCAAAGTGGGCTTCCATCTTTGGTGAATGATGGTTTGGTGCGTAAGGTCAACGAAAGAGTGCGTGACAACAAACGTTCCACAATTTCTGATCTGTCCCTGCACTTTCCTCAGATTTCAAGGACTCTACTCTGTGACATTGTCATTAGTGACTAACATCGCAGGTGGCCGCATTCTATGAGGAGGGTATACAAAAACTTGTGCCCCGCTATGATAAGTGCCTCAATAATGGCGGCGAATATGTGGAAAAATAGTTTGAAGAATGAAGAATCTTATAACAATAAAATTTTATACGAAACCTTACTCGATTTTTTTTACAGTGAAACGGTTCTTACTTTCTGAATAAGCCTCATATCTTTCATAAATAATTTGATAACTTATAACATAAAATGACATTCTGGTAAGGAGTACAACATTGTTTTGTAAATTTGTATGTGTGTAGTACCATAATCACACCAAAATAAAATGACAACCATGTTAAAATTTATAGACAGCGAAGTTTTGGACACCAAGGAAACATAAATTGAAATTTTACAAGTATTTCTCATTTACTATGAAACTTCTAAATTATTGTTATTTTCACTGCCATTGCAGCATAGTAGTAGTAGTAGTAGTTGTTGTTGTTGTTGTTGTTGTTGTATTTTTGCAGTTGTCATCACTGTTGTTGTTTTTATTGTTGTTGTCTTGCATATTTTTAATTTTAATTTGTGTATTTCAGTTTTGAAAATAGCATGATATAGAGTTATCCACTTCTCGTCCTAAGTCAGTCCAGCCACTTGATGGAACAGAATTAGCATTGAGCAAACTTGACACCTTTTACATACAGAAGGTGCCATTCATTGGTAGTTTTGCATTGACCTGTTGGTGTCCATTGGGTGGCCCTTATCTGGCCTGTGTTCATGTCTGCATATTTTATGTGTAATATAAAAATTACACAATGATTTAGGAGTTTATGTATACAATTTATTGTAGCATATGCACATGCATTGCACAAGCCAGCCCACAGTAATGAGTGTGGCCCTTTGTCAAAGAAAGGTTGGACTCCCCTGCCCTAACCATATAAACTACTGACAGTAGATTCTGTGTCTTCATTGTCCAGCAGTTTTCTATTAGTTTTTTGTAATGCAACACCCATCATCTTTTTGTGTTATGATTCCATTCATCATTGCAACTGATGGTGCTCATGTCATTGCATTGACACCTTTGAAAGTCAGTGAGCTGTCAGAACTGAATCTAACGATTGGTTTAAATGCTTCAAAGTATTCATTTGAGATATTACCCCCAAACTGATTTAGAAACACTACTGGGATATGTGTCTTTCAGAAATACATATTTTAGACCCGCAAAGCAGGATGACGGTATGGGCAGGAACATGTCTCATGTATATAATGATCAGGATTTCATAAAGCAATTACACATGTGGCATGACTGCATATCTGTGTTCCCTATGTTATGCTCATAAATTTTTCAGTAATGATAGGCATTGAAATTCTATCTCTTATGGGATGTGACAACATGCAGTCTGATGGTGTCACATCCAAGAAGTCCTTGATCTTAGTATTCATTGCAATGAGAACCTCCAGTCTCATGACATGGTGCAAGAAAGTAAAACAGTTTTCATTGCATAAAACAAGCTGAGCATGCAGAAGATTATAAAAATATGAAGTAGATGAGGAGTATCTGAAATTACTACTGTAATTTAAGCAGATCTGTAGCTTGCTTATAATGTGTTGTTTTGGATGTTGCTATTTTCATATGCAATTTGTACTTCTGATGTCTTGCCTCTGATTATTTGCACTCACAAGTGAGACTTGTAGTTCATATTTAAAAAATCATATCACTCATGTGGAACACAGTAAAGATTGAAATTAGAGTTGTGTAGCATGATTTATTGTGTAGATATTCTGGACCACAAGATACCTATCATAACCTCCAATCTTCTGTGACATGCAGTGCCATGTTACTAATACTGTTATTGTCTGAAGTACAAAACTTGTAACTAAGTTGGTACGGCACTGCGGCGTAGTTTCTTTAATCAAATTAAGCGCATTTTAAATGTAATGAAGGTCAAAAACTACATAAATGTGTAAGACATCTAATAGAAAATGGTGCGGTTGGCTGATGCCTGTTGCTGTTTTTAGGCATTCATTATGAAGTAAAAAAGAAGATGCCTTATGTAGATACCTTGTCTGTCCTTCTGTGAACTAGTATCAGCAGATGAATTGCTTTTCGGATATTCATAAAATTCGGTATAGGAGCTCTTTACAAAAAAGCTGTTAATTAAGCTTAAGATTCGTGAAAATCAGGTCAGTGGTAGTCATATTTACTCAAGGATCTTCATGACTTGTTATGGGAAATCTTTATTTTTACCTTTTTACTCTACATATATTTTAACTGATTTGTGTGACATTTGGTATATGAGATCACCAGGAAAAGCAGTTGAGCACTGTCAAAGTTCATAAAAATTGTTGTTGTGAAAGCCATACTTTGCTTAAGGGCATAAATTAAATTTTGCCCCTTTTCTGCATTTTTTGTCAGTTTGGATACAGTTTGTTACAGGAGATTTCCACAAAAATTTATGAGTGATTATGAATCGGTGCAAGCCGTATTTTGTGGGATAATCTGGAAAAATATGATAGAGCCAGACAGGCAAACAGATGACACCGTAATACAACACAGACAATATGTCACTTGCGTACTGGGTAACTAAGGCAAGAACACAGACACGCATGCATAATATTTAATATTACTGCTTTTCCATGGGAACAATGTTTCATGAGCATACTTCAGTGTTGTGTTATGCATACGTTACCTGTCTTGTTCTGAGATGATGATGATGATGATGGTGATGATATAATCACAATAACTATACTGGAACAAATTAATACAGATATAGGTGATGCGATCAAATAGCACCTGAATGTAATTTATTTCTCTGTGACCATTCCTTAAAGTAGTGTCCCTGGGACTTTACACAACAAAACCAGCAACTGTGTCACCGTTCAAAGCATGTTGTGAATTGCATTGTTCAAATATTGGCAAATGTGATTTTGCCTCAATCATGGTGATATTGTTTGGTTTCTGTGTCATAGGCATAAAATCATGTCTTATGGAGTATCTTCAGAAGGAATTTTAGGTCTCTTTTTAAGCTTCCTGAAGGTTCTGGCACATATGGACATGACTGTGTTACTGCTCCTCACTCAGTGGCAGGGGCACAAATGTGGCAGGAATTCAACACATGTTCAGATTACCTTCCAAATGGTGTGAAGTGGCTGAATTGAAATTCCCAGCATGTCAGCAACTTGTGATTCCTCTGTTTTTGGGACTATACCTTCACTTGCTTCCATTTTCATTTGTTTTCTTCATCAGTGGGTGTCGTCAGCTCTCCAAAAGCTACTTTCAATATTTTGAAAGGTCCTATAGCATTTTTCTCCAGCTCAAGCAAAATTTGCTGCAGACACACTACTTTTTCAAGTCCCCCATATTCCAGGTATGCCAAAATCACAAATGGAACAACACACACTCTTACCTAACAATATATTACTCAGCAGTTACATGTAATACAGCCTTATTCCAAGCTGAAGTGACTCAACAGACTCTAGCTGATCTGTGCCTTGTGTTAGGCGTTTGTGCTCGTAGCAGCAATGTCATCTTGCGGTCTGTGACCTTTCTGATCACACCATATATTCATTTAATTTGAAACATTGGGAATCAATCAAGGGATGAATATTCTATATTTTTAGGGTACCCCAGAATAAAGTGCAGTTCACTCCCTCAGCATTTTGGCTGTGTACTGGAATAAAGTTTAATGTGCATTGGTATTAAACAAATTACAGAAAAAGTCATTATACTTCAATCAAATTTAAGCACGTGTTAAAACATGTCACCCTTCATTTAACCAGTCATGTATGCAGCTAGTTTTTTAGTTAGCCACCTACTGAGTGGAGGTGATTATAAAGTGATGCCTTGCAAGCAGTTTTAATTTGTTTCATATTTTATATGAATGTTTATAGTTTCCTTGTCAACAGCCCAGTTTCCCACATTTGGGGCTTGCTCCTATTCACATCCTATGCAAATTTACAAATTGCTAATGTATGACATTGGCTACATTGATATTTACACAAAATTTTATTACGGTCAGAACAGTACTGACATCAAACATGTGCAAGCTGATTTGAAGTAAGAGTGCCATCAAAGCCAGCCCAAAACATGTGGGTGCCCCAGCCAGCCTAATAATTTGGCACCCCTTCAAAGTAATATTATTTGAACTTACACTGCCTAGGACAGAGGTGGCTAACAATTTTGAAGATAAGTTCCCAAACTGCAGATGATTTTCAGAAAAATTCTTTCTCGTGGTGAAACCTGAGTTTCCTATTACCACATTTCTGATTATTCCAGTAATGTCTTAGCACCCCTTATAGGTTAGCGGCCCAGGCAGCTTTCCCCTTAGTCTGGTACTGAGTGCCATGGATATGTCATATACAGGCTACATAATTTTGTTCCTGTGAACAGTCAGTAGATATCACATAGATATTTCTGCACTATAATGAAACTTTTTCAGAAAGGCAAGTTTCAGAAACAAAAGTTCAGTCGCATTACATGAATTGAAAAAGAAACATGGTAGCATTGTGTCGTTTGTCTGTTCTTTACACTGGCTTTTCTTTAAAAGAAATGATATGGAACTGAGGAAATTGCTGTTTTATAAAGAGTTCATGTACATAAATCTTAGACAAATCTGCTTTGCTCTTGAGTAATTTTTGTAAGGTAAATTCACCATATAACAAGGCATGAAGGCTGTAGAGGGGCAGTAGATGTGTACCTCTACTGTTTCTTTAACCTCGGCACTAGATGGGGGTGGGTGTTTGTCCCCCTTTTTTTTTTCCCCCCCGCGGAGGGGGGGGGGGGGGGGGGGGGGGGGTGGTCAAAGCCACGGCCCAGACGTTTTACTCCTGGGAAAGGGACCCAGTACCCATTGTACAGGAGGCTGAGTGGGCCCAAGGGTTGGCCTAGATGAGTGCGGAAAATCTTGCCTCTAGCGGGATTTGATCCCTGGACCATTCAGCCCATAGCGAGTCACTATACCGACTATGCTATGAAGATAAAATTCACCCACCCACACCCCCCCCCCCCCCCCCCGTTTTAAAAAATTTTGGGTTGATGAGGTGGGGGGGGACACAAAGAGGTCCCCCCCCCCCCCCCCCCCCGGAAAAAGGCCCAGGCCCCCCTAGAAAAAAAAAAAATTTGAGGACCAAAGCCA
>Ga0123354_10021421_pt1 | contig 10184 bp, 7 predicted proteins | sample TergutLab28metaG_2_FD_97872 | JGI IMG/M metagenome (GOLD analysis project Ga0123354, IMG submission 97872) | Labiotermes labralis P4 segment gut microbial communities from Petit-Saut dam, French Guiana - Lab288 P4 | ecosystem: Host-associated > Arthropoda: Insects > Digestive system > Gut ...
GGAATACAGTAAATATAATTTCAAGACTTCCCATTACAGGCCTGGAGAGGCCCTTAGGGCTCCAGAAGCTGGAGGCTTCCAGAATTTCTAGAAAATCGGCACAAGAAAGTGCCAAGGTTGTCAGCCCCACGCACCGACTGCTTTTACCCCCAGGAAATATCCCTGGTATTCAATTTTGTTAGGCCTGAGTCGACCCCAAGGCCAAGGAGCGGCCGTAAGGAGTTAGTCAATGAAAAATCCCAATGACTTCATAGGGAATCGAATCTGCGACCTTACGGCTGGTAGCACAGTGTCTCAACAAATTGCACTACCTCGTATTCCAGTAAGTCTGACTGGCGACAGAGAAGTTAAATCTGAAAGTATCAACGCAGTCATCGATTCCATAGAATACAAGCCTCCTTCTCAGACGCTCAAAAACTTATAGCATTTTTATAGAATCCGCAGGTTCTCTGCTGTTACTGATCCACACCGAAATCCATATGAATCCATTCCACATTATCATGCCTTAGATCTTTAAGCTTCATACAACACTATTTTTCAAGCCGTGTCCTCTGTTCAAAATTCCGATCAAAACTTGTATACACACTTCTCATCTCCCCGAGTCATTCCACACACACCTCCCACCTCATCTTGCTTGAGTTGAACATACAAATAATATTTTAGTGGTAGAAAGTAACAGAAAGGTGGAAAGAATTATATGATACCTAATCTCGTCAAATATAATTAGGCCGATTATATTAGGGAACATGAGAAGGTGAAGGTATAATTCACACTTGGACGAGAAGAAAATGGATGAAAGATTTTGGTTGGAAAATGTGAAGGAAATAGACCATTTGGAAACCATAGGAATAGAAGAAATGACTATATTAAAATGAATTTTAAAGAAATAAGACGGGTGTTAATCGACTGGATTCACCTGGCTCAGGAAATGGACTTGAGAAGACGGCAACGAAATTTCAGGTTCCACAAAATGCAAGAAAAGTCTTTATTAGTTCATGTACTGCCTTCTCAACAAGAATTATTCTCCATGAATTTCGTCATTCAGTTGGCTGACAGTTCTCATCATGCATACTTCTCAGGCTCCTATCCCATCCTCTCCGTCTAAAACATTCTCCCCAGAAAAGTGCGATATGGATAGGGCCGTCCCTGTGCCCGTCACGGAAACACATAACAGAGTAGAGGTAAAGCACCGTTCATTCTTAACTTCGGCCCAGCTGACGGCGAGTAGTCAGCTTCAGGTCCCGGTCGCTTTACCCTGAAGGAAAGAACATCCGATACTGCCTGATTAGGACGCCCGTCTGGACGCTTTGTATAGAGAAGCCTATGCTCTCTAGAAAACAGGTAACACCTCGTTTATTTTAATCCGGACAGAACTTGTCATAGTCTTTATAGAATAGACAGCGTAAGGGTCGTGTGGAAAATTGTATAACGCCAGATTACAGGCAAAGTAAATCAGAGTTAAAGGCCTTATGCTAAATTGTGTAACGCTCATTATAGTTAAAATAAACCAGAGCAAAGTCCCTATGCTAAACTGCATAACGTTAGGTTACAGGGTAAGTAAACCAGAGCAACGGTCTGAGCCCTCCTTCGTTAGACCCATACAGACCTGTTACAAACAACAGCAGAAATACCGGTACATGATTGATGAAGTCGAATTCCTGGTGCACACGGATCACTGAGTTCGACAAAAACAATGAAGTGTGACTTAATTCCAGTCGTACCAATTTCACAGTTCGCGTAACACTCGTAACGGTAACTTTCGCCACTGTTTTATTCGTACCAAAAATCTGAGACATCTGTATGCATGACTGGACAGCGATAACATTCAGATTGAATAATTTAATTCCACTGACTTTGTACATGGGTGTAAATGGCTCTGTATAACGGAACGCGTGACGTTTGTGAAGTTCAATCAATAAATCAATCACACAAGCACATAAAAATAATTTGCGGCTTAATGCTTTAAATTAGTAAGCTCATCTCTTAGTCGTTCCCAATCAGACGTGTTACATAAACATGTCTGTCTCTGAAGTGTTACGAATTTAGCATTACTTGAACAGTATGGGAAAAAAGAACAAAGGATCAAGTACAAGGTGTCCCACATAGCCTGAAATCCGCTCATTTTAATCTGCATTAAAAATCTGTATTATATGTATAACAGAACATAATCAAGCATTTGAGCAGGTGTTGGAAATGACTAGCTTCAACCATCAGACATTTCTGGTGTCTGATGAGGATCTTATTAAAACAGTTTCTATTTCTTGTCTAGATTGCCGACAAGGCGCGCAAGATGATTTCTTTTGCCGCCATCCTCTTCGTGAACAGTTAGTACAAACGCTATCTTCCAAACTTTAACGCAGAAAATATTCACATGGCGTCCGATCGGATGAAGAATCATACCAGGAAGGATTATTAATACAAGACGGCGACTGTTTATACAGGCAGCTGCGCCGTTTCGCTGAAAGAACTATTTTTTTTTCTCGTCATAATTTAGTCTTAAGAAATGCTAAAATTTAAATATATTTATCTCAGTATTTAACCAACCACCTATAGGTGTGATGATACCAGAGGCTGTGTAATGCTATTTTGACCTCCTGATGATGAGTACATGTGCTCGAAGCATGTAGATGCATGAAACAAAACTTATTATGAAACAACTTTTGTGCATCAAGTTGGTTAAATACTGAGATAAATATACTGAGATGCACGGTCAACAATACGTCAAAATTTATTCTATATATTTGTCTGAATTTACTTTCTCCAAAAACCCAATGACTCTTATCATTCTTGTTGCACTTTACAGCGTATTATACTCCGGTTTTAATGTCATGTGATGGTAACTCATCAACTTATCTCGAATTATATGCAAACGACTCTAGGTTAGTTTGAACAGTTACGTTAACGTGCAGGTTAAACTAAGATTCATTGGTAAAATAACTTAGTGGATCAACTTCCACACCAACATGGCTTCATAAAATAAGAAAAGAAGTGCACTCTCCCAGCACAGCCTGCCTTTCGGGGTTTCTGTGAAATTGTGTATGGCTTCGCATGCAGTAATTTTATGGCTCTGTGCACAAACAACACCGATAAACAGGTAGCGGATAGATTCTTACAAATGCCGTGGATACGGAGTCCAGTATTGTCAAATGTTATTGCTATAAAGATAGGTTGTTTCCGTATCCCCCCATTCTCTAAGAAAGAACTCATAAGAAATTGTTTCACCAGTCAAAACACCATTGATTTTAAGGCACGTAAAATACTAGGAAATCTACTTCCAAATCTTTAAACTTACGTAGTAAACCAACAAATACACACTGGCAAAATATGCAGTAATATCATATCACATATTATTATTATTAATCACCTACTTGTTTTGGTCGCCTCCGCAACCACCACCAGGGTGCTCGACAAGAATACTGATAAAATATACACGAATTGTCACATTTTATAAGTAAAGCCACTGGGTGTTACAGCGATTATCTCAAGCTCTTCCTATGGTTGTAAAATGTCAGATTATGTATAGTTTTAAAACAGACAAAATTTACATTGTTTTTAAAAACGAATAAAACTGGATGTGTGTACGTTGTTTGTTAGTTACATGTAGTTGACAAACACCCTGTTAAATGAGTAGAGATACGTATTTGCCACAGGGAGGTAGTCTAACTATCCTTATGGAAAGAATATTCTTTGATATATGATATGACATGATATATATATGATATGATATGATATATATGATATGATTTATGATATGATATAATATGGCATGATATGATGCATGATATGATATATGATATGACATATGATATGATATATGATATGATATTATATGATATATATTTGTTAACTGCAATTGGGTTGACACCCGGTGGCAGTAGTACTGTATACATTTACACGCAAACAATAAATAGAATAACACAATTAACAGTTTTGGTTGGAAGACTTTCTGGGATTCGAGCCCAGAGTAGTCAAACTAGAATTAACGATAAACTAACCGCGTGAAAATTATCGCCTAATTGGGAAGAGTGCGGGCCATGCCCCATCTTTGCCAGTTATACCCTGGCATTTGCCTTACAACTGAGGAAAAAGCACGGAAAACCCTCATTCAGGATATCTGAAGAGTGGCAGTTGGCACGATGAAAACAGGATATACAGAAAAGAACAAACAAAACAATAAGAACACATAAACATAAAATAAAAATACAAAATTTACAAAATTAAACAAAAGCGAACAAAACACACAACCATATATACAATGATAAAATACGAACCAAAAGAACATGAAAGAATGTGGTAAACGAAAAAGCCATATAAGCAGCAAACTTCATATGATCTATATATCTTCTAATAATGTTAGACACCCTGTTACTAAGACCTTCACTACACTTCACTACACTTCTATCAACTACACTTAACTCTACTTCACTACACTTGTCGACACTTCACTCCCTCTCATTTAAACTTCACCGAACTACATTTCACCTCACTTCACTACCTTCTCATTTGGCCTAACTTCATTTAAATTTACTACCGCTCCATTTCACCTCACATCACTACATTTCACCTCACTTCACTTCACTGCACTTTTAGATTATTTTTCGCCACACTTTTATTCCTTTAATTTCATCCCGTTTATAATTTTTTCCTAACTCTGTTTCTAAAAGTCTTAGGTCTACAAGGGAAAGTCCCTAACGCTTCTGCAGGTAGTTGGTTCCAGTTTTCAATGGTCCTATTTACAAAGAAATACTTCCCGATATCCGTTCTTTGCTTCCTGTCCCTTATTTTCCGAATATGATAAACCCTACTCAAATAGTAAGACCTTCGCAATCTGTCGCGTATAGCTTTCCAAGCCCGTTCCCCAGAGTACTCTTTAAAAAGTGCGCATAAGCCTCCTATCGTCCTACACTGAGTCTAGGTTTCCCAGTCAGAATCCTTCGAATGATTTGTAAATTGAGCAGCTTTCTTCTGTACTCAGTCTAACGCATTTATCTGTCTTTCTCTGCATGGATCCCAGCATGCAGACCCATATTCAATGTAATGACGTAACATTTCTAACAAGAGACACAAGGTAATATAAGGTAATACTGAGGCGCATTCGCTTAATCATAGTTATCGTAGAAAAGCAATGAGTATTAGAAATTCTGAGTGTACGTCTGTAACCCTTTTTATCCAGCAGGCAAAAAACAAGTGCCGTATTATAGTGTCTTGTGCAGCCCGTCAGGCTCTATCATATTTTTCCACACAATCTAACAAATGGCATGGTTTTCGGAAAAAATGCTATTAAGCATAATATTTATGTTTTTGTATTCTCTGCAACCTTTACCTGAAGCATCTCTCATTCTAAGAAGAAGTGAGCGAGATATGATAAAAAAATGTACAGTGATCTTCATGGAAAGTACCCGTTATTCGTGCCAGATTTTAATGAAACTTGTATTTTCTCGACAGATTTTCGCAAAATACTCAAATATCAAATTGAACGAAAATCCGTCAAGTGGGAGTAGAGATGTACCATGAAGACGGACGGATGGACAGAAGAGCAAACATGATGAAGTTAATAGTCGCTTTTCGCAATTTTGCGGACGGACTTAAAAATTACGATACGAAGGGCATTGTATACTACTACAGTAAAACAAGTTCACTGTAACACCTTCCATGCGATGATAGAACAAACACAGGAATTTCAAACTCATCATCTTCTTTGATATATCACAGTGTTCTAATTCCTCTTTCTTTCTCTCCCCCTCCCCCCCACTATATATATATATATATATATATATATTTGCTGACAGCTTGCTGGCAAGCTGTCAGCAAACCTGTATGACATATACCATGCTGTGTGTACAGTGAAAAACCCCTTATGAAGGACAGAGGTACTGTCCGAAATATGTACAGTTATATTCCAAAAATAAATTTGAGAAATTAGTGCATCTAGTTGGTTTTATTATAAGAATATGTGTATATATATATATATATATATATATATATATATATATAGTGGCCTGAAGACGGTTTCTAACTTGAGTCGAAATATGTAGACATGTTACTATTGATATTTCGTTAATAAACGATGTGGCAGTCGTTTCATTCGACCCAAAAATATTCTAGCTGACGTAATTCTGTCGCCTCACACAGGTGTATTCTATACCGTGTTTTACGAAATTTATTTCCGAAGGAATATTACTATCACACATGTAAAAATAACTAAATTCGGAAATCGATTCTTATTCTGAATTCCGAAACATCCTTCCGTCGAATGGTAATTGAAATAATGTTTCGAAAGCCGACCACGCTTCCGTCTTCAGGAATAGAAACAAGTCTATCACGTGGGACCCTAACACAAAGGTATTCTTAGTCACTAGGGTCAGTGACTGTGAATAGCAGGAACTATCGGTGCCAGCTGTGACAGTCCGAGACAGAATAATGTTCCGGAATACAACACACTATCGGCACAACCCTACACCTCAGACACCATGAAGGTATGGACAGTCTCTAATAAACTACTTGTGAAAGTTCAGCCCCGTACCCACATGTGTTTCACAACTACACCATTGTCCACACACTATATTTTCTGTGTGGTCTCTATACATTGCATCAACTCCCATGTTAGTTCTCCTTGATAGACTGTGCTATCGTATAGGTTCAGAGAACATGTTCCATTTGTTGAAGGCTTATTTATGTAGCATTTTTCTGCCACAGTGCAGCATGCTCCTGCCAGTGTTGACCAGCAACATAACAAGGACTCGGAACGGATAAACGCATTTATCATAACCATACATTTTTGATGAAACTTTTTTCTTTCATTTTCCAACTTATTGTCATTAGAAACAAAAAAAACTGGACCTTTCCAGACTGTATAGTTTAATTATAACATTCAACTTCACAAACCAATAGAAAGGAACACAAAAGGTGTGACTAAACTAATATGCATGTATGTATGTATTATGTATGTGTACGTGTATATATACACACACACACACACACATACATATTGGTTTATATATATATATATATATATATAGGTTACAATGGATGGCCATGACTTTTCAGCGTTTGTGCGGGTATAGCCTTGTCGAGTAGAGAGTCCTTGAAACTTGGTCTCATACACAGATAATCCCTTTGGGCAGACGTACACAATGGAATGACGCGTGAAACCAACTAGATGCAACATATGTGTTCTATTAATAATCCATTAACTCAACATGTTTTGGGCATCATTATGCCCATCTCATCATTATGCCCATCTGAAGATGGGCATAATGATTCCCAAAACATGTTGAGTTAATGGATTATTAATAAATCACAATTGTTGCATCTAGTTGGTCCCACAGGTCATTTTATATTAAGGATGCACGGTCACATGAACATCAAATGTACACAATGGATTTCGTATATTTAGATATATTTATGCATATCTTACAGCTTAAAATCCCCGTGACTGGAAGGATATGTAGGAAATTTATTTCAAAAGAGCGACGATAATAAGCGATAATTTCTGGTTGTTAAAAGTCGCAAACAGCTGTGTGCGTAACGTTAAACTTGTACAGTACTTACAATATTCAGACAAGTAACAAACGATTGTAACGAACGCCATGTATTAGAGTTGTTTGATATAAATCCTACGCTGGAAAATAATGCAATATTGCTCAGTTTATTCTGCACCAGGATAGTTTACCTCCGACACACATACACGTGTCGAAAGTGGCCAATTCTGTTCCACTGATAATTGACAGAACTACCCGGTTTCCAAATTCTGATCCTGCGCCCCTGGTAAAAAACTCATGTTCATATAGTTATCTTGCGTGGAAAGAGGAAAGAATAACGACGGAAAGAAAGAAACTGATGCAAGAGGACACTGAAACAAATGAAGACGGAAGTCTCTGCTAGGATAACCAGCTCGAATTCTGTGACTCTAGCCTGGCATGCAGCATTAGAAAGCTCATACCTGGCCGTCACGTAACCGTCAAAACAGCAGTAATTTACAAAGCGTGTGAATTAGAACGACTCGTTCACAGCCAAGGAGATAATTGCTAGAAACTAAAGCATCATTCGGTGTGAATCCAGTCTGATATTGTAGGTCAGAGCTCGGTACTACTCTGTCTTAAAGATGTAATCTAGGATGTGTCGCCGTGTAGTCTGGCACAAGTGTAACAATGTTTCAGAATAACCTGGTGCTTCCACCTTCAGGGTGAAGAGGTGGAGGCAGCAGATTCCTTCTAAGCAATGATAACTCTTTACCAGACTACACGCAGTCACACCACAAAACACAGCAATATTCATACAGTTCTATACGATAAAGAAGATCGTAGTTAAAGTGACATGTGTTGCCCACAGGTTGAGAACGGCTCCTCCTATCGGATCAAACTCAGCGGGAGTTCTCTCATCTCTAGCACCTGACGACAGAAAATGAGACCCTGTCTATGAAATGTGTTCACTTTTCTTGTAATTTTGAACACTGGACAGTGGACAAAGTCTAAAAACTGAATGGTGTTAAGAGTATTATTACAGTTACCACAGTGACCTCAGTCTTGTATCAGCTGTGTTTAGCAGAAGCAGTCATACACGTGAAGGCAAACGACACCACCTGTTATGCCGTTAGCACGTATTAAGAACCCATGTTGTGGGGAATTTCTAGATAATGCAGAAATTACATTACTCCATGTTTCCGCCTGTCACGTCACCACATGGTTTCAAAGTGATGAAATTTCGTCATCAGACTTGCTTCAAACATGACAGAAAGAGCAACCGAAGGAGAACTCTTTTTTGTTTCATCCCTGTACTGAATAAAGATTGTGCAGCGTCATTTGTTGCTCCGCGCACGTACGCACTCCGTGCGCTACCAGGTACAACATCCGTAACATATGAAAAACAGAATATACCAGTTGGTGTTCGTGGTAAGGAGGGCATTTACTGTGCGGTAGAGACTGTGCTTTAAACCAACCTTCCCTCTTAAAGAAGCAAAAGTAGAAAGAAAATATGTATATAAGAAGAATTTTGTGATCATCATCTCCGTGTGCGCGCGCCTGCGTGTAGCTCCGTTTAAATGTTTCAATCAGTTTACCGATTTTCACGAAAACATGGTATGAACATTTTGTTCTGCAGGACATGAACACCGTACTGGTTGTTAACACACATTCCTGGATATAAAGAAAGACAGGAGGTCTAAGAGAACGCCATTCTACGTGTACAAGTATGTGTGTGTGAACCTAATTAAAATTTCGTACCATTTGACTAATTTTCACGAAACTCGGTTTAAATATTACGTCATTTTAGGATGTTTTCCAACGACCCAGTTCTTAATTTGCTACAATTAGGCAGTAAAAACAGATGGTGGACGTGTGAACTTGTAGGCGTGGGCAACACTGGGTCTTGAAAAGTTGCAAGGTAATACACGAAGGCGGGTTGAAAATTTTGTATCCAGCTAAATAAAAAAAATAAGAAAGGGAGATATTTAAGTGAAACAAAAAATATATGTACCTTCAAAATTTATTTATAACTCTGCAGTCTGACTGACAGTCTCATTCTGCACAGCACACAATACACATGCTGATCTATGATATGCTGCCACATCACCACACAACATTTAACGACGTAATTTTACTGACTGTTTTAATATAACTTTAGCCAGGTGCAGTACAAGCTCCCTGATGGTGGTCATAGACCGAAACATGTAGGAGCGATATTAATGTGTATTTTAACATAGATTTTAATAAATAGTGCATTAGTTGGTGTGTAAACTACATAGGTCTAGGATATTTTGTTGAATGCAAAATCACAAAACAGAGACCGTGTTAACATTTTCTTTAGCATTTATAACAGCAATAATTAATAAGGTACTGGACTGACACATGAAACGTTTAGCACGGAGAACAACACGAAAAACTGTATATGCAATATCGCTTGCGACAGAATAGTTACAAATATGACAACGGTGCGACCGTCGTGTTTATGTATGGCAAGTTTAACGCATAGACTCCGTACCTCATAAGCTCTTCACAAACAGTAACATAAAAAATATAACAACAATAACAATAATAATAATAATAATAATGGATAGGTAGTACTATAATTCGACCGCCTCTGTGGTCTAGTGGTCAGAGTTTCTGGCTACAGATACAGAGGTCCCGGGTTCGATCCCCGGCGCTACCAGATTTTCTGAGTAGTAGTGGGTCTGGAACGGGGTCCAC
>Ga0123354_10021422_pt1 | contig 10184 bp, 13 predicted proteins | sample TergutLab28metaG_2_FD_97872 | JGI IMG/M metagenome (GOLD analysis project Ga0123354, IMG submission 97872) | Labiotermes labralis P4 segment gut microbial communities from Petit-Saut dam, French Guiana - Lab288 P4 | ecosystem: Host-associated > Arthropoda: Insects > Digestive system > Gut ...
AGGCTGAGTGGACCCCGTTCCAGACCCACTACTACTCAGAAAATCTGGTAGCGCCGGGGATCGAACCCGGGACCTCTGTATCTGTAGCCAGAAACTCTGACCACTAGACCGCAGAGGCGGTCATTGTTACTGTATAACTGCAATAAATGCACAGGGTTACTGGTAGGTTGTCCTTTATTCTCAAGTACAAGATGAAGCATCATTGGTCACATGCTGTGGCAGTACTTACAGTCTGTAATAGGTACAATAATCCTTTATTTCAGGTGCCATGAGTTTTGGAAGCATATCTTTAGAGGCACATACTGCTCTGGCTATAGCCATGAATAAAGTTGGAGGAAAGTCTAACACTGGAGAAGGAGGTATGAACTGCATGCAAGTTATGGTGCAAATGCTGTATTTAAATAGTCTGTATTGCTTTCCGCAATGCAAACATAGGTACAGTATGTTTTAATTTTGTAAATTATAATTACTGTAAAAATTACTGATCCTTTTTCTTTTGTCATTATAAAATTTCATGATGAGGTATTGTTTGTTATTTCCTTATCGTCATGATAACCAGTTCAGAACTGAAGAAATATTGCTGTACATGAACTGTCTGTTAAAATTTGATACTGTATTGTATTAGAAGTAGGAGACAGACTTGACATGTATTTCAACCATTTTTTAATATTACAGATATCCATCAGATAAAACATTTTTTAATTTTGTGAATGCTGGTTATATCAGGTTTCACAGTCATTTATGCTACACAATGAAACTGGATTTGTTGCAGGTGAGGATGCTGACCGGTATCTTGACCAGGATCCAGAACATAACAAACGATCTGCTATCAAGCAGGTGGCCAGTGGACGGTTTGGAGTGACCAGCTCATATCTGGCTCATGCTGATGATTTACAGATCAAGATGGCACAAGGAGCCAAACCTGGAGAGGGTGGTGAATTGCCAGGACATAAAGTGAGTGTTGCAGTGTTAGTGTTACCCTCAAAATTTACTTCAGTCTTTTCAGCACTTTTCATAACCTGAATCTAAGACATTTAGTCATATTTAAAGAAATAATGCCAATTTAAGTATACAAAGTATTATTTTTTAAAATTTGCTAATTGTGTAGACCTTGTTGTAAATGTGAAGAAGTAACTAGAACTTATATTGTATCATTTTTGTTAATTTTATGCAGTTTTCTAATATGACTCCCTTGTACTGCAGGTAAGCAAAGAAATAGCAGCTACACGACATTCTGTGCCTGGGGTAGGTCTTATCTCTCCCCCACCACATCACGATATTTATTCCATTGAAGATTTAGCAGAACTCATCTATGATTTGAAGTGTTCCAACCCTAATGCCAGAATATCAGTTAAATTGGTGTCTGAGGTTGGGGTTGGTGTTGTAGCTGCAGGAGTTGCCAAGGTACATATTTTACACAGTTTTGTTATGTACCATTATTAGATACAGTCTATGAAATCCGGTACAATGAAGCAATGTATTATAGAGTCTGGAACTAAATGGTCAGTGTTATCAGAGGTCAGCTGTTTGAAGGCTGTAGCGTGAGTAGTTTCATGGGAGAATGTTATATGCAAAACAGTGTGATGTAGTGTGCTACCATTTTTGCTTGAGATCTAGAAATACCTACTACAAAATACACAGTTTGTCATGAGTTTTTAGGTTTTTGCAGGGGGGGGGGGAATGTTTGCAACCAAAATGTTCCAAACTGACAATTACTTCCTCATTCAGTACATACATACACTACTAGATACTATTTTAAAATAGTTTATTTCTATATCATGCACTAGTGTTCAGTTTGACAAGAAAAGTACTTTAGTGCACTTTGATGGTGTTAATATATTTTGTCAAAGTGAATATGTGCACAGCATAAAAATTATTTTTGTTAAATACACATAGTTAATGGCAATCAGGCAAAGTAATATACAACTGGATATTCTTCATTAATTTGCTTGTTCTTGTAGGGAAAGGCAGAGCATATTGTGATCTCAGGACATGATGGCGGTACTGGTGCCAGTTCATGGACCGGTATTAGGAATGCTGGCTTGCCCTGGGAACTTGGTGTTGCTGAGTCACACCAAGTACTTGTACTAAACAATCTCCGTTCAAGGGTTGTCTTGCAGGCTGATGGACAAATACGCACAGGTGAAGGAGATGTGTTTTGTGCTTGTTAAATTTAATGACTTAACAAAACTGTTGTTTAAAATACATTGCTGCCTTCATTTATGTACAAAAATGGCTAATGACTTAACAAAACTGTTGTTTAAAATACATTGCTGCCTTCATTTATGTACAAAAATGGCTAATGACTTAACAAAAAGACTATGATAAAAACTGTGAGGGTTGTGGCATGTATTGAAGTGTTTTAGATGTTGTAAATATATTTTAGTATATGATAAGAACATAGTTAAATGTAATTGCAAGAAATTTTTGTCATGAATTTTGTGCGCAGGTTTTGATGTTGTGGTGGCCGCACTATTGGGAGCAGATGAATTTGGCTTTAGCACAGCCCCTCTGATTGTGTTGGGATGTACTATGATGCGCAAGTGCCACCTGAATACTTGTCCGGTTGGTATTGCTACACAGGACCCTGTCCTCAGGAAGAAATTTGAAGGCAAACCGGAACATGTAATTAACTATCTCTTCATGTTGGCTGAGGAGGTGAGTTAATTTGCCATAAAAGTTATCTTCTGAAGCATTCTATCCTCTGTCCTATGATGCCATGTACGCAGGTGGATATTTACCATTGTTGTAGAGGAACATGCTGCCTTGTTTTGCAGGGTGGAAGAGACACTAGGTTTGTTGAAACACTGGTGGATTTCTACCAGAGTACATGATGTCACATCACAGAAGTTGCCACTCTGAGAACCGCATATCTTGTTTTACGAATTGACTTTTTACTGTTGAAACATAAGCTAGGTACTGGTACGATGACCCCTCTCCCAGTAATCATGACATGTTGGTCAAAACTCCACTGTACAAACTGTTTATGGGAAGGCAGAGTTGCATGGATGAAGGCACTTAAAATACATACATTTTTGGACATTAAATATTTGCTCCCTGCTTTGGAGCTGATGCAGCCAGCTTGAACAGTGGTTGAGTAAGTAACCACCTGTGTCCATCTGCACATATTTAAATTATTCAGCATGTAGTGCATGATTTTCAAATGTGTCTTTTTGAAATAAAGCTGGGAAATCCATGTTGTGTGAGGGATTGCTCTGTATAATGTAACATTTATTACTGAAAATCTCTGTGTGTTTTTCTGTATTATAGTAGCCTTAGAATACCATGTATTAGATACTTGCTGGGCTAATGAATTCAAAGTGTTCATATTTAGGTTATATTTCCCAACAGATGAAAGGTGGTTAAGTTTGAGGAATCATATGCACAGCAAATTTCTTAGATGTTTTATTTTTATATCAGTCTTTTGTTATAATATGTACTGCCTGCCATGACATTTCAGTTTTTGTTTTACTAATGAATGTATATGATACATCAGAAGTATTTTAACTGGTGGTAGAAATGTGTAATTGCTGTTGAAGGTACCTTGAATTCTTGACTTGTAATGCAGATTCGAGGTCATATGGCACGTCTGGGAATCAGAAAATTCCAAGACCTGATTGGACGCACAGATCTTTTGAGAGTATGTGACACAGGAAACCTGAAAGCCAAAACACTCAATTTCAGTCTTATCCTGAAGAATGCGTTACATATGCGACCTGGTGTTAACATCGTTGGAGGTTCTGAGAGGCAGGTATGTTCATCTCACGTTGAGTGTTTCTGTCGCAGACTTTGTGTACTGATCTATTAATGTGATTTGGTGAGCATTGTTAGTAGATTTATGATAGTAATTAGAGCAGTTTAGATCATGTATAAAACATGGAGGACTGTGAATGTCCATTCTTCAGTAAATAATTACAAACCTTAAATTTAATTTTGGTGTGTGTTGGACCATGCATCATTGTGATAACTGAACAATAAAAACCAACTAGATGCTACTTATTATTTTATTGTACAATAAAATAACAAGTAGCATCTAGTTGGTTCTTATTCTTCATTTAAATTTAATATTTAATGATGGAAGAGATGCTAGACTTTTTGTCATCATACAAGGAGAGTACACACTTCTTAGCTGAGATTCCCACTACTCCAAGTATTTTCACTGTTCACAATCAAAACTGGAAACACAGGAAAACAAGGTATTTTTATTATTTAAATATTTGTGACCATTTGCTGTTTATAAATTCAGTCAACCAAAACATATCACATTTTGCAGTTATATGAACAGACTGGGATCTGTAGTTACACTTAATTTATATTGTGTGGAAAATTTGTTGTTTTTTGAGGGGAGTGTTATAGGAGTGTGTTGTTCTTAGCATTTTGCATACAAATTTTCTTTAAAATTTAAATGTCCCACTGGAAATTTAACCTTTGGCCGCTATAGGTAGGACACGTGCTGCTGCCACTTAAAGACTGAATTTGTATATGTACTCAACAGATATACATACTGAATTATTTGAGACATGCTGCACAGTGTCCATTTTTTTCTTCCACAAAGTCTTGTGTGCTTCAATTTTTTTTTTAATGAAATATTGGTGTTTTACATAAAGTGTGCACTGCAATTTAAATTTCCAACTCTGCCACCAAAGGGTTAATGCTGCCTTGCGAAAGAAGATAGTTGTATTTTTCAATTATGTATGACAGTTCAGTCTTATAAGATACAGGAGGAAGAAACCTGTGGTTTATAACCCTTTGTACACACTTCCAACTCTATTATCTGCTACCACTGTAATGTCGTTATATTGCAAACCACGTGACGATACTACATAGTTAGCACCAGACATCAGTGCCCAATACTCGCCACTGTGAGAACCGCAAACGTTGTGTAGTTTGGTAACTACATACCAATGCGACAGAGGAAAGTGCTGGTTCCATTTTCATGGTAGCAGTTTACTCAGTCCATTCCATGAGAATTTAAGGTGTCAAAAAAGTGGCCTGAATGGTTTTTGTTTGTAGGACTTCCAGCTGGAGAAGAGACTGGACAATGAACTGATAGAAGCGGCTGCCCCAGTTTTGCAAGGAGTCATGCGTAGAGCTGATATTGCGATGAATATCACCAATGAGGACCGGGCATTTTCTTGTACCCTGAGTTACCACATTTCAATGTATGTTTCAAAATGTATTCTTAAATATGTATTACATGGCCATATTTTTGTACATTGTAAATGTAAGATCTTTAAACAGTGTATAATTAGAATACTTTAATTACAGCAGTGTGACATACACTGTGAGGTGTATACAGGTGTATGTCACACCTGTATACACATGTATTTTACACACACTTTATTTTTTGTATACATTTGTGACAGCAGAGGTACAAATTTGTGAATTTTCCTTTATCAGTGTATAATAACCAGTGATGCTGTGCAGGTAATCATTTTTTGTGGGGGGGGAGGGGGGTTGTATTGTCTTTTACAACATGAAACTCTTGTTCAGAGAGTCCTGGGTTGGATCCCCATCCAGATCTTGGGTGCAGATTTTTCTGTGCACAGATCGAAGCTGAAGCTTAGACTTCGGGAGTGAGGAGAATTCCAGGCCCCAACCTTGCTTCGGAGCTCACCTTAAGTTGTAAGAACCCTCTGCCTTCATCCTAATCATTGGGAGTAGCTTCCTGGGTGCTCCACCTAAGAAGTGGCCTCCTTCACTGCTCCTGACAGGCAGAGGACAACACGGTTCATAAGACATACGTTGAGGCACAGTAACTTTGTGTACTTATTGCAAAGGAAGTATGATATTTTAATTTCATATAGAACTTTTGCAGATTAATTTAAATTGCATTATATTGACCAATTTGCATTAATATTACTAACTGTATTTCTGTGTTGCACTGAATAATACTTATTTTGAGACCTTGATAATTATTTTATAAAAATGATCATACATATTAATAACCTTATTACAGGTCTTTGTTAGTAAATGTTCTGATGTGCTGGAATTTGTTGATTAAAAATGTTAAGTTGATAATTGAGTTTGATGTCAGTGAGTTGTCTTCTTCATATTAAGCCAGATTTGAGCTATGTAAATGTTCTGTGTGTCTACCTTGAGTGTGGGCATAACAGCTATGGAAATGTCTCTTTACGCAGGAGATATGGTGACGAAGGATTGCCAGAAAACAGTATCAATGTGAGTCTCAGAGGTTCAGCTGGCCAGAGCTTCTGTGCCTTTTTGACAAAGGGAATTCATGTCACCCTGGAAGGAGATGCCAATGATTATGTTGGAAAGGTGTGTGTATAAGGATTGTAATGTCTTGAAGCAGTGGACCCATAACTATTTCATTTCTTGTACAGCTTCCTTGCCCATGTTAAGGAACAAAAATTGTGGCATAAAGTGAAATTGGTAATTATGTAATTTCTACTTTTAGTTTTCTTCAAAGATATCTTTACGATAATGTAAGACAGTTTTTTACTAAATCATCATCTGAAGAATGAGGGTCACCTTTTTTACAAAATTGAAGGGTATGAAGGTGGGGTTATATATTGGAGTAAATGCAGTGTATTCATGGTTACATAACTTATGATCTTAGTGTTAAGGTTTTTTTTTTAAAGGGAAGGAAATGATTGATCTGAGGCCAACATATGAGCCTAATACAGACTTGTGCAAAAGTCGATTATACTTACTTTTTTTACCTCTTATTTTTCAAGATTTTCATAAATTACTATGAAAATTGTCTTTTGTGTACATTATGATTATTGCAGCGCATGCTTCATAAAGAAAGTAATATTGGTAGTCCTGTGAATATTATTCCCATTTTTTTTTTTTTTTCTTGATAGGGATTGTGTGGTGGTGAAATCATCATTTATCCACCAAAAGCTTCCTCTCCAGATTTCAAGTCAGAACTGAATGTAATTGTTGGCAATGTTTGCTTATACGGTGCCACAAGTGGAAAGGCGTTCTTTAGGGGCATTGCAGCAGAAAGATTCTCTGTGCGAAACTCAGGAGTAGTGGCAGTTGTAGAGGTGAGTGCAGAATGTAAGAGAGTACTGAATTGGAGCTCATACATACAGAATTTCTTGGGTTGTAGTTGTGTGTAGCACATCTAGTGAAGATTCTTCAGACTTTCCAAGTATCTTGGGCTTAAGAAAGAGTTCTGGCCTTTCTCTGTTACTCACATTTTATGAATATTGATTTCTGCTACTACAAAACTATGTAGCATATTAATGATAAGTAGCATTTGAAAAGTGCATCATGTAGAATTAGCTGAACCTAGTGGTTGAATGAGAGAGACTCCTGCTTTGCATTCAGGACATCGTGGGTTTGAATCTTGGCTTTGTAACCAACTATTGTAACTGATGTTTTATGATCTTCCTCAGTCCCTTCAGGAAAATGGGGAGCCAGGATAGCTTAGACAGTACAGTGATGTTACCAGCTGGAATATGGCAGGGGCAAGAAATTTTTCTGTTCTGCAAAAATTTCAGACTGGCTGTGAGGCCCACCGAGTCTGCTGCTTAGTGGGTGCAGGGGTTCTTTCCCAGATGTAAAGTGGTGTGAGTGTGAAGTTGACCACTGACCTCCATTAGTGCTGTGGTTAAGAATGAGTAGTGCTGTATTTCTTCTCCCTCTGTATGTTTTCATGGCATGGTCAGGAACATGTCTTCCCCCCCCTCCCCTCCCCATAGTTATTACATGATGCTGGCCCATGGCCACTTCCTAAAGCATTTTGTCCAATACATTACCGAATGATCAACTTACCATCATTCTGGGCACATAACAGTGTTGTTAAATAAACTGTAAATAAATCATATTGTCAATTGTATGACTTGTTTGTTGGCAGGGTGTGGGTGACCATGGTTGTGAATATATGACCGGCGGGTGTGTTGTGATTCTGGGTTTAACCGGCCGCAATTTTGCAGCTGGTATGTCTGGTGGTATTGCATATGTTCTGGATGTGGATGGTTCTTTCAAGAGGTAAAGTTGCATTATGTGTGACAGTTGTGAATGATCAGTAGTATAATATTAAAAATGAAATGTGTATTGCTGAGGTAAGTAATTTGTTTTGGAACTAGAACCAACCACTAACCATAAAAATTGTTGTGGTCCTTTTCCTTCCTAGTTTGTCTGTCTTTGGGGTCAAGGTTCGCCTGTGTACAATTTTCAAAACATCCTCCAAGTTCCTCTTTTCTGCACACATGCCCAGTTTTGTATCCGCTTTAAACAACAGATATATCAGGAATTTTTCTTGACCTATAGTTTGAGACAGTAGACACAAAGACAAAAGATTTTGCCTTTCTGGATTTACTTCCCTATTTCAAGGCTTGTTTTCCTGAATTGACAGCATTAAGATATGCTCTTATGCATTTCTCCAAGTGTTTTAATTCTTGAAGACAATTATCGCGTCTCCTTTAAACATTGGGATTCACTCTGTAAGTAGTAATTGTAGTTGAAGCAACACATTAAAATGAAATATGATACTTTGTACCAGCAAATGCAACATGGAGATGGTTCAGTTATTGCCACTTGAACTGGAAGAAGATATTAAGTATGTGGAAGGCCTATTAAAGGAGTTTCAAGAAAAAACAGGCTCTCTTATTGCTGAGGATTTGCTGAAAATATGGCCTTCACCAACGTCCAGATTTGTCAAGGTATAGTTTTATTAAAGATAAACACACAAAGTTCTTGTTTATTTTATTATAGATATTTCATAATGGTGTGCAATCATCTGTCAGGTTTGCTCCTCCATCGGCATGTCACATTGGCACTACTCATAGGTACAGTAGTATGACTTATGATTAATGTATTTAGTGGGGTGGAAATACCCTGTACCAAGTCAGTATAGATTGCATTAGTAAAGTGTGAGCTTTTGTAAGTAGGCATTTATGTATTTAGGTCTTCCCCTTTGAATATCAACGTGCACTGAGTCAGTTGGCTGAGGAAGCAGCTCGAGAGAAGGTGCAACATGCTGTCAATGGTAGTGGTTTTGTTAAGCCAGATGAGTCCAAAATCAGAGATATTGAGGAGTCGGTGTTGGATGGAGTATTTGAAAAGAAACGACTTGAGAAGATTCTTGATAAAACCAGGCAAGTACCAGAGTTTGCCTGTATCTTTCCTTATATTAATTTAATTGTATTTAGTTTTATTTTCTGTATCCTTATAATTTTATTATAATTTTTTGTTTCAATTTGTCATAACAATTGCTGTCTTCACTCTCCCACAGTTCACACCGGTTCATGTAATTTTTTTTTACTTCATTTTCTGTCTGTGAATTCATTAGACTTGTGTTTCAACTCCCTTCCTCATTTTTATATTTATTGTACTCAGTGTAGTTTACTTTTAATGTGCTTATTTTTGGCTGATCCCAGTGGCCATGCCTTCTAAGGCGTGGGTCTGTGATCGCATGCTTGCTGGAATTGCGGATTTGAATCCCACTGGGAGCATGGATGTCTGTCTGTTTTGAGTGTTATGTGATGTCAGGTAGAGTTCCCTGCATTGGCCCAAACCCTCATCCAGAGGAGTCTTAGTGTTTGTGTGTCATTGAGTGTGATCAGGTGCAACAATAACCTTATGAAACTATATTGAGTAGGTAGAAGAAGTCAAAATAAGAAACAAAGAAATTTCATTTTTAATATTTTCAAATATACTTCTTGTTTATATTTCCCTCAGTAGGCTTCCACAACCACCTCCTCTCAGAACTCCATATTTATGGCCTTTCTTTATTTTTCTGTCTTCCTGCTGGTCCAGCCAGAGCCTTCCGTGGCACACCCTGTTCTCATATCCACCACATCTTACCTGTGTTGGGATGAAGGATGTGCGGCTAAATTTAAAAAAAAAAAAAAAAACACCCTGTTGAACTGAAGTTACTGAGTCACACAATTCATTCCAGTTTTGCAGATAAGTCCTGTGATATTTGTATACAATCAGACAGTGTTACACATCACCTTGGAAACTCAGCTTGGTGTGGCAGTCAGAATGTTTAACACCAGTAACAAATTTTGGCACTTCTGCACATACACTTCCCATGATTTAACACACACACACACACACACACACACACTCTCTCTCTCTTTCTATCTCTGGGTGGGTTGGTCATTAAGTCATGGCACTGTGTTGTAAGTTGAATGCCAGTATTTTGCTTTATGTTCCACTGCACTACCATTCTTGACAAAGAGCACTCTGTTAACTGAGTCCCAAAA
>Ga0123354_10021427_pt1 | contig 10182 bp, 7 predicted proteins | sample TergutLab28metaG_2_FD_97872 | JGI IMG/M metagenome (GOLD analysis project Ga0123354, IMG submission 97872) | Labiotermes labralis P4 segment gut microbial communities from Petit-Saut dam, French Guiana - Lab288 P4 | ecosystem: Host-associated > Arthropoda: Insects > Digestive system > Gut ...
ATATAGGTGTTTTGGGTTATATCGGTATACTTTAACATAAGGAACACCCTCCCGAATTCTGGCACATTCCTCCTGGGACACCCTGTATATATAAATATTTATTAATGTCAAGTTTTGTCGTACAGTCTGACAAGTGAGGTCGCGGCTTATTTGCCGTTACTTTATCGTCTGCTGTTGAGTAGTGTTGATCGTGGTGTAGAGCTGCTTGCCATGTCGTGACGAGGCCTCCGGTAGGCCGCAGGCGATGTTGAACCGCCGGCCATGCGGTTAGTTTGCCGGAGGTCCGCGGTGGAGTTGAGGGGGCTGCGACTGTGTTGAGTGCTGCTGCAGGATGCCCGGCGAGCGGTGGTGTGCCCGGTCCATGAGGCTATGTGGCCGGGCAGTCGGGAGTCGTATCTTCTGTCTTGATGAGTCCTTTCTTGATGTGTGTTGCTGGTTACTCCTTTCTGAATGAACTGTTTTTCGCTGCTCTGATGGCTTCTTTTATACAGGTCACTGCTGGTCAGCCTGCTGTGCCACTGGCTGGTTGGCAGAGCTGATGGGCATGGCTTCCAGAAGGTAGTCCCACTTGTCAGGAGCCGTTTTCTTTGTTCGTAGAAGTAGACATAGAAGGAGGGAGTGAGAAAGTGGCTTGCTGTGTGGGTTAAGCTGCTGTTGACTAGGGTGCGTTGATTGGTGTACGGACAGAGGAAGGAGAGCTGTGAGGTGAAACGGGATTGAATAGGAGGAGATGGAATGACTTATGGGTGTCCCCACATCACCCCCCTGTGGAGAAGAGGGCTAGGTGGTGAACTGGGAAGTGAAATTATGACCGATGTGCTGGAGCGTTGCGGTGTTAGGTTGTTGTGTTGCTGGTGTCATGCTGGATCTGTGCGGCGGAGGCCAAATGATCAGGAGCGATGTGTCGTTGGCAGCCGGCTACTGGCGTTTGGGTGCCTGGGTAGTCGATCGTCGAAGATGCGCAGATTGATCCGGTGAAACTGCCGGCGGGTGAGTCCGCCCTGGGCAGCTGGTTGTCCGGAGTTGCGCAGAGGTCTGGCGAGGCTGCAGACAAGTGAGTTCGTCTGGGCAGCCTATTATCCGGAGAGGCGTGATGATCCGGCAAGGCTGTAGAAGAGTGAGTCCGTCTGGGCAGCCTATTATCCGGAGAGGTGCGGAGAAGTCCGGTGTGGCTGCAGGTGACTGAGTCCGTCCTGTGCAGCCGATTGTCCGGAGAAGCGCCGTGGGTTGCTTTTGCTCCTGTTGATGATGGGCTGATGGAGAGTGATGTTGTGCCGCATCTTGCGGAGGATCCCGTTGCTTTGTTGTGCTGAGTATTGTCTCGTCAGTCGTCGGGTGTCACCGGTTATAAGTGGAGGTACTGAAGTTTGCGTGTTCAGATCACGTCAGGGTCACCAATTATATGGAGGTACTGAAGGCTTGTGTTGGATTGACAACTACAGTACCACACGTATATATAAATATTTATTAATGTCAAGATTTGTCGTACAGTCTGACAAGTGAGGTCGCGGCTTACTTGCTGTTACTTTATTGTCTGCTGTTGAGTAGTGTTGATCATCGTGTAGAGCTGTTTGCCATGTTGTGACAAGGCCTCTGGTAGGCCGCAGGCGATGTTGAACCGCCAGCCACGCAGTTAGTTTGCCGGAGGTCCGCGGTGGAGTTGAGGGGGCTGCGACTGTGTTGAGTGCTGCTGCAGGATGCCCAGCGAGCGGTGGTGTGCCCGGTCCATGAGGCTACGTGACCGGGCAGTCGGGAGTCGTATCTTCTGTCTTGATGAGTCCTTTCTTGATGTGTGTTGCTGGTTACTCCTTTCCGAATGAACTGCTTTTCGCTGGTCTGATGGCTTCTTTTATACAGGTCACTGCTGGTCAGCCTGCTCTGCCATTGGCTGGTTGGCAGAGCTGATGGGCATGGCTTCCAGTAGGTAGTTCCGCTTGTCAGGGGCCATTTTCTTTGTTCATAGAAGTAGACATAGAAGGAGGGAGTGAGAGAGTGGTTTGCTGTGTGGGTTAAGCTGTTGTTGACTATGGTGTGTTGATTGGTGTATGGACAGAGGAAGGAGAGCTGTGAGGTGAAACAGGATTGAATAGGAGGAGATGGAATGACATGTGGGTGTCCACACACCCTCACAAAATGTGTTGTGTGTTTATTTCACTTTGAGTAAGTGTTGGAAATCAATTAACAAAAATACTTTACACCAAGGGTACAGTGGCACCTTTACTTTTGAGATGGTTCTTAGACTGTTGAAACATTTGTGAATTCCAGTGTCAGACAGTAGACAGCAGTCAATTGCATTGTAATGAATCAGCTCTTATTGCAAAACTTTTGTGAAACATATTATCATTTGCACCACTCTGTCAGTGACAGTTCAGTATGATATTATGAGTCAGATGGTGAACTCACTTCCTACACACTTTTAGGTTAAGTCAAAACTGTGGCTTCAGTCTTGAAAATGTTATGCATATTAATATTGTTACATGATAAAATCAAATACAGATTTGTTAGTGACATTTTACATGTTGCATATTGCATGTTTGAACATAATGATATAAATGTCAAGAAGCTGTTGTTCAGTTTTTACAAACAAATTAAGTGACATAATAACTTCAGTGGAGATTCAAGTTCCCAACAACACTATGGTAAGAACCTTGAATCATGCCATAAACTTTTATGTTTGACAAACACATTTTTTTTTGGGGGGGGGGGGATTATCATCAAAATTATTCATGAAATGTTGCAGGCAAAGATAGGTGGTAAAATGCGAAACGCTGCTAGTGCATGTGAGTTTGCTGGCATTACAAGAGTGAGTGCACTGTACTGGAATATCCTCATATGAATATGTAGAGCATTGAGATATCTAATGGCAAAGAAAATGTTAGGTGCTAACAGATACAACACAATATATTTATATTGGTTGTCTTTATGATGTGCTATCAATGATAGAGCCATTATAGTCTTGACCAAAGCAATTGAAGCATAGACTGATTTCCCATTGCTGCCAGGTCTACAGTGTCAGTGACACATTCTTCAGACTAGGTAGCATGAAACAATAATGAACATAACTTAAGGAAACAACAGTGAATATAATAACAGTATCATTATAAGTGTGAACTTTAGTAATCTTAAATTACTTTCATTCCCAACTGAACAAATGGAGTGATAACCTTGAACTAGGTAGTGTGGGATGAGTTATTTTGCATTTTATCTCTCATTTCTTTTGCTGTGGCCATGGGCCTAGGACATCAGATTCAACATGAGAAGATATTCTAAACATAACATGTGGAATTGCTTCCACCAAAGTTTGTAGCAGTGTCCCAACCAGGGATCCACAGAACATTGTTGGGAGGTTTTGCATGAAATATCAAAATGCTACAAAAATTCCAAATGCCCCATGAACTATCATGGAAATGTTTGACTGGCAGTTTTCAATAGTAGAGTAATCCGTTTGCATTACCTACTGCCTCTGTGTTGTGTTTTGGTCAGTGTGTATTTAAGATTATATTTAATTGTGTTGTGTCTTTTTGTTCATTTTGTATTGTTAAGGAGCTGCCTCACCATTGGTGACAGAAAGGTTCCCCATTATCAGCTTTTTCTGACCTGTAAATATTTTCATAGTTGAGTGCTCCTTGGTATATGAAAAATTATTTTAGGAGTTCCTCCATGGAATGAATGTTGAGAAACACTAACTTATGTTGTGAACAAATGTCCAGAAATATTTTCATTAGAAGTGTATGCATCTATAAGTTTTTCTTCCAGAATTACTTATTGATGATAATGTTTTGAATATAAGTTGTTTCAACTTCACAGAGTATCAATCGGTGAACAAATCATATACATGCAGACAGACTTTGTGGTCAACGTTCTGATGTCCTGAAGGTTTGTCATTTATAGCACAAAATTCAGACACACCTGACTTAAACCCCAATGTCTGTGACTATGGATTTCCTGTATGGAGGTTATACTGTATTTTAAAGTAGATGAGTATTGCAAGTAAGTACCATGTGTTAGAGGCAGTATTACTTTTAAATAGTGAATAACATATGAATATACTGATATACTTGAAATTTTTGTACGTCTTATATGTGAAATAAATATAAGGAAGTGTGACAGTTTATAATATTCCATATTGTATTATTTGTACATTAATAGCCAGCATAAAGCATAAAATATATTGCCTTATGAAATAGACTTGTTTAATCCATTCACTTATTATTATATGCATGAAAAATGGCCCAAAGTATTGTTTTCTTTATATAAATTATTCTGTAATTGCCTCATACCTTTCGGTGACATTTGCTTCTATTTTGAACATGGATTTTGCCTTTCAGTAATGTGTGAGTGCTGCTTGATTCAGTCATTTGGGGCCAAAGACATTACGTGAGAGTAGTGTTAATCAGAATCAGTGAATGGGTTAAAAGTAAAAATAACAACAAACAAATGTATTGTTTGTTGGACCATGCATCATTGTGATAACTGAAGAATAAAAACCAACTTGATGCCACTTATTATTTTACTGTACTTCTTATAGGGTCAACATGTTTCGGGCACTACTATGCCCATCATCAGGAGCTCACAACTATAATGTTGATTACCGCATTGGTCGTTTCGTTCTTGGTTTGCTGTAGGTTGGAGGTTAGTTGCGGTTAGGCTGGAGTTGTGTCCGGGCTGCAGGCATAGTAGTGCCCGAAACATGTTGTGCCTATAAGAAGTACAATAAAATAATAAGTAGCATCTAGTTGGTTTTTATTCTTCAGTTAACAACAAAAAAGTTCATCTGGGAATGATTCCATGTTTCATGGGTTCACTTACAGTTCATTTTACATCAATAAATTAAGTTATGCAGCACCTAGTGAAAATCATTCATCATATACATTACACAACATCAAGTTATTAAAATAGCAGTGGTGTACTTTGTTAACAGAGTAGAAATATATGGCATGATATAACATTATGAAAATAGCAAATTATTACTTAAATGTACTTTACAGCACTGTATAACTGCAGAGAATACTTAATTTTGATTTAACTGAGGTGGATAATTATGTTTGATGAACTGGGAAGCAAGTAGTCATGGCTTGTTTTAAGATACTACCCTGATACGCACTTGGAGGGGCTGCAAGGCATGATGTCTGCATAAAAACTGGGAAGATTCAAATTCGATACCTCACAAATAAAAGTCGCTCATGTGTACCGTCATCTGGTTTATAAAACACATCTCAAATCTCAGTCTTGACAGCTGGCCTCAAGGCTGAGATTTGAAACCAGAGTGTCCCTAATACAAAACAAGCATGCCGAATGCCTGACCACAGTGTTTGGTGAAATTAGTGGAAGTCCAAATGTAAGGTCATAAACAGTTGGCCATTAACAGGGATAAGTGAGCAGTCATTATTCTTCACTGTTATTATTTTCAGTTTAATTCATGTGATCAAATCTTAATTTCATCTGTAAGTGTGTGGCGTTTTCAATACTGTCAAGAACAATAAATTATTCAGTGTGGAAGTATTTTTTTCTTGAGACACCTAAGTACAAAATATGTAAGACCAGTCATAGGTTGACTCATTTCTCTGTCTTCAGGTAGCAGAAAAAAGGGTCCATCAGATAAGCTGACCCATATAATTCTCTTATAAAGGCTAGCGTTACTCAGTGAACTGATGGTACAAGGACCAGCTTTACCTAATGGTCCGTATAATACAGACCTAAGGAGTAACTTAACCTTATAACATTGGCATTCACATATGGGAAAGCAATGTATGAAAACCCCTATAAATTCATTTTAATATGTAGGTGACAGTAAGGAAATTTACTGCATTTTTAACATATGCTCCATAATCTCTGTTTCATTTTCCATAAGATGTCATGTACTTCATAACTGTATCTTTTTATGCACAAAACTTACATAATAGTACATATCCTTTCTTTTTATCTGAAGACAGCCATGCAGCCAGTCTCCAATACTTCAAGTCCTCTACCCCCAATGTACAGCGTCCACAGAGGATGCTACTACACGGTCATAAACCCACATAACCACAGTCTTGTAACTATAGTAAAAACTTTCAAGTACATTTGATGTTCCAGTCAGTGTATTTTACTGACATGTGTTAATGGTTAATTGCTCATCGTCATCCTGTCTTGGTCACAAAACACTGTGGTTCAGTATCCTCCATTACATGGGTACATAAAAACTCTAAAATTCTCAAATCATTAAAGCATCATTTAAGAATCTTTGTCTCTTCATTTGTGTTTGTATGTTTAATGGCATCGTACCATAGACATGATACTGTACTGAAATATGTGACAGTTTTATTTATTTTTGAAGTGTGATGTATGTTAATGATGATTTCTTATAATAAAACCAACTAGATGCACTAATTTCTCAAATTTATTTTTGAAATAAAACTACATGTTTCGGACAGTTCCTCTGTCCATCATCAGGAGTTTTTCACTGTACACAGAGTCATATGTACAGGTTTGCTGACAGCTTGCGAGCAGGATCAGGACCGAACTCCATCCTGATCCTGCTCGAAAGCTGTCAGAAAACCTGTATGACATACCATTGCTGTGTGTACAGTGAAAAACTCCTGAAGATGGACAGAGGAACTGTCCAAAACATGTAGAGTTTCATTCCAAAAATAAATTTGACAAATTAATGCATCTATTTGGTTTTATTATAAGAATTTACCACGATGCACGGTCACCTGAACATCAGATGAGTTAATGATGATGTTTGAGTCCTACGTGGTGTTGGCTTCCGTGTGACCCGTGTTTATTCAATAACTTACTGTATCAAATGCAAAGTGGTGTCATGGGGACCGACTCTAAAAATAAACCAAGTTTAATGATTTTGTTAACAGGGTGAAATTTTATTTTCTTTGAGATATGAAACATTTAAAAAAATGACTTAGGTGCAGTAGAGCCTGTCCAGGTAACTTTGTGGCCAAAAGTTTCATGTTGCATTTATAGACAATTATGTGACGAAAACCACACAGATGTGTACACCATGTGTTCTCCAATAAATATAACATGACGTGCACACATCACACTAAGCAATCTACTAGTTCAACCCAAAAGTAACTTTCAGTAACATGAGGTCACTTACAGACACAGTTAACAAGAATAACAGTTTCTGACTGAAGACCAAGAGTTGATTCAATGCAGAAGCAGTGATTTTTCTCTTTGCTACCATTTCCAGAGGCCCACCAAGCCTCTTGTTCAATAAGTGCACTTTTACTGATGGCAAAGGGGCTGTAGTGTGAAGCCAGCCACTCACTTTCTGGTTCTAAATTTGAGAATAAGCTGCACCTTCATCCCCCTTATATGTATACATATGAATAAAAAGATCAACCAAACATATAAACGAATTAATTAATTAGATAATTTAATAATGCATCCTTTTGTACTGTTTTCTAGTAGACACTTGATACTTTTGTACTTCAACATATCTGCATATGTTGACAAACGTTTCAAATCTGCTATTTTTTCTAAGGTTTCAAATCTGCTATTTTTTCTAAGGTTTCAAATCTGCTATTTTTCCAAGCTGTCAGCTTTACATGTTCATTTATCCACCTATTATAATAAATTAGTTGCTTTCATCAATTAGGAATTTTCCATTGTGTTACCTTGCAAATAAAGCAAGTGTACACATATGTGCAAGTGTGTATATTCCTCAGTGATTCATCAACATATGCTGAAATTTCAGAATCTTGCAATGAATATTGTCTATATTGCTGCCAGTATACAGTTTGAACAGCAGTGATTCCATACTGTCTCTGTTGTAATAGGACCTGAAGCTTCAGCTCCAAATCCTGAGTGAGGATCATTCAGGTAGTATCCTGACAAACCCATTTCCCTAACAAAACTAGTGACTTTCAACTCATAGCTTAACACACTGATCATGTCCTTCAACCACTTCCTAGATCATTTTATACAATACAGTTTCAATACTTTGCCTTGACATATGTGATCCAAAAAGCTTAATTTTCTTACAGAAAACAGAACCTCAACTAAAAAGAATATAGTGCACAGACTTTATTCAACAAACTGTATGTATTTATCTTTACAGAGCAAAGGAGTGAAAGTGGGCCCAAGCGTAAACTAGCATTTCATGAACCACGACCTTGTCCTCAGTGTCACAGGATTTATCGAGATGCGGCAACTTTAAGGACACATGTCACCATCATGCACAAGGCAGGTGCAGAACCTTTTGTTTGCACTTGTGGGGCCTCTTTTGACACAAAGTATCATATGTACACTCACCGGAAGAATGGACACAAATAATGACAAAATGGAAGCTTGTACCGAGACCTGCTAACAAATGACTGTTTGAACATCTGTCTGAAGGTAAAATGTGCATGCAATAAAATAAATATACAGGTATTTGCCCAGACAGAGGGAGAGAGATACACAAAGGTAAACTACCAACAAAGATGGACATGCTGTAACCAAATTTCTTTTATTAGAACGTGCATATCCCTCACACTTCCTGTTTTTCAAGCTGTGTATAAGATATGTCATTTAGAAGTGCAGGGATTTGTTTCACATTTCAAAACAATGTCAGAAGTGTGTCTTACTCTTAAAGCTAACAAAATGTGGCTGTTTGACAACAGAAATCATGTTACCTTAAAGTTTATCTCCAGGAGTTTCTTTAAATGAAATCAGCATGAAAGGGTTAATTCTCTGCCTTCCCATTCAGTTACACTTTACCCCATTATCAGACTCATTAATTTACATTCTTTGTATATCATCAATTGATGTTAGCCATGAGAGCAGCAATTCATACATAATCTCTTTTGAACAATCAAGAACAAACACAGTACACCAAATGAACATAGCTACAAACTAATTTGTTTCCCTGGCCCACATCTTTTGGTCTTGCAGGGCAAATTGTGTAATACTGAAGGAATGACTTTAAAGTTATAAAACAACTGTACCCTGTCCCCAACTCAGCTGACCTGCTACAAATTTGTAAGTGATCAGCTGTAATGCGCTGGTTCTTGATTATTCAAAATGCATACTAAATACACAGAAATTATGCATGAATATGAGATAATGTGTAATGTGCTTACTGCATAAAGTACAGCCACAGGTTACCTGCTGTGCATATTATTGTGTGTTACAAGCACAAAACAAATAGAAAACGGACAATTGTATGTTTTGTTGATCGTGCATCCCTGTATAATCTTTCTCAAATGAAGCCAGCTAGGTGCACACTACATCTTAGTGTATTTATTTCAACTTCTCTACATGTTTCGGGCAACTATGTGCCCATAATCAGGAGAACTTACTGTATCTATGCGACAATGGTATTTTTCGCTCTGTATGTGTGGCTGTGGCTGTGACCTGATGATGGGCACATAGTTGCCCGAAACATGTAGAGAAGTTGAAATAAATACACTAAGAAGTAGTGTGCACCTAGTTGGCTTCATTTAAAAAAAAAAACCCCCCCAACAAGTTACATGTGCCAGTCAGTCAATCTGTCTGTGTTAAACTCCAAACTACATATGGACCATAACAGTCACCAAGGCAGATAAGTGTGCTGTGTGTTACAGATGCATAAACAGAGTGCTGTAACAGTGAGTTTTGGTTTGTAAAAAATGAAGGTAAACAATTGTGTGGTACTGTTTCTGATATAAACTGCAGTAATGCATTCATACATAAGTAACCCACAAGGCACTCATGCCCTCACAGAGCCACCTGAGACATTCTTCTTCAGCAACAGTGAATGTGTGAATGTGCATATAACAATGTTCAGTTGTTAGCCATACAGCTGCTTAATAATGTTTACTTTCAAAAAATATATGGAACATTCTAATGGAAATGCATGTTTTGTTGGGGCTTCATACCAGTAACATATTTAGTACACTTACAACAGTATGATAAAGCACAATGGAATCCACCCCGGATCTGATTTAGTCAGTACCTTTACTACCTCTTACTTACTTACTCCATGGTGCAGAGTCCTTCTTGAGAAGCTAACTGGTTAGCAGCTAGTGAAGAAATTCCCTGCATTTCACGGAACCCGAAGGTTCATTACCGCACTCACAAGCGTCCGCCACCTGTCTCTATCCTGGACCAGCCCAGTTCAGTCCATATACCCACATCCCACCTCCTGGAGATCCATCATAATATTATCCACCCATCTACGCCTAGGTCTCCCCAGTGGTCTCCTTCCCTCCGGTTTCCCCA
>Ga0123354_10021429_pt1 | contig 10182 bp, 9 predicted proteins | sample TergutLab28metaG_2_FD_97872 | JGI IMG/M metagenome (GOLD analysis project Ga0123354, IMG submission 97872) | Labiotermes labralis P4 segment gut microbial communities from Petit-Saut dam, French Guiana - Lab288 P4 | ecosystem: Host-associated > Arthropoda: Insects > Digestive system > Gut ...
ATGTATCATGTATTATGCTGGTTTATTATTTTGTTCCGTTTATTGTCAGTAATCATTACCTTCTATTCCGAGATTCAAACGGTCATAACTCCGTAACCGTCCAAAATCGGACACATGTTTATACGAAATTTTTTTATCACAAAGACCTAGGAAATCACCTCCTTCAGTTATGCCCTAAAGTCGTGAAACACCCTGTATATATATATATATATATATATGTTATTAATTGAACTTATTTATGCCTAGAGCTACATTTCCAATCCCCTGCATGCATTTATGGTGCACAACAAGCAACTTCACTCTCATTTCTAATACCAAATTTTGGTATTTGTTCAGGACAGTGTGTAACTCCAGTCGTTGCCATTTCAAATTCCACTTTCACTGTGGAATCAGCAGACACATTGCAAATGCTACTAACGAAAATATCGTCAGTAGCATTTGCTGCTGACTGGGATCCGGAGTTATTTTGAATAAGCTCTTCGTAAAATGGGAGGATAATCCTGAATTCTATTTTGAGAACGTCTTCGCTAGCCGAGATCTTACGCTCAATGGTGCAGCAAACTGCACTCAGGCGGAATCGGATTTACTATTATACTCTGGTTTTGAAAACGATGCAACTAGAATTTGTATCAGGCGGAACGCAACGTAGGAGCAATCCTGCTTGTTACAGCCAAAATTAGAAAAACATGTAAGTTCTGAACCAATTCGAGTGTATAATATATAAATAAGAACACACATTTCCTTCACCCTTTGCCAATAATAATGTCGAGTTTAATGTATGATTGTCCGTGCATTGGTGTTCATGTAGAGAAGAAAATCAACTAGATGCTACTGAATGATTTATTGCACTTGAAATCTGCTCAACATGTTTCGGGCACTTATATGCCCATCATCAGGAGATCTAGACTATACTTGTATAATTACCGCATATGGTGTGTAATGCCTTTGTTGTTGGTGGTCGGCGGCCAGGTGCAGGGCAGCAGGCTATGCGTCCGGGATGAGGGAAGTTGCTCGAGCAGCTTCCCTCATCCCGGACGCATAGCCTGCTGCTCTGCTCCTAACAGCCGACCACCAGCAACCAATGCATTACACACCATATGCGCCAATAACACAAGTATAGTCTCGAGCTCCTGATGATGGGCATATAAGTGCCCGAAACATGTTGAGCAGATTATAATTGCAATAAATCACTCAGTAGCATCTAGTTGGTTTTCTTCTCTACGCATAAATAATGTCGAGATTACTATATTTGGAACAGTACTAGTTAATATTTTTTAATGAAGCAGCAGAAACAAGACGTAGTCGTGAAGTACAACAGGTGACCAAGTAATGAACATGCTGTGCTACGCATTACCCGTTTGTACAACGGACTGCACAGTCCTATTGAGAATCTCAGGGTGGCTGAAAGCTTTGAGAATTACTTTCAAACATAATTTTAAAAAATGTAATCCTCGGGAAAGGTTTGCTACATTACATTACAGAGTCTTTCTGTCCTCCTATTTTTATATGACAGCTTAAATATTAACCCACATACAATTATAATTTTGTCAGCTCTTGGTAAGGTTGTGAAGCTATATATATATATATATAGCGATTCCTCCTAAAACGTGGAGGTTAGGCGCCCAAACAGGTTGCTGGGTAAAACCGCGTTGCGCCAACTCCTTATGGGAAAAGTTGGGTTGCGTATACGTTTGCTTATGGACCACCCCACCAATCGCTTAAAATGAGTATAGATTTGGACATTAAATATTAACACAGTGCTTGCACATCTGATGCTGCCAGCTTTTGCGGCGGCTCAGTGAGTAACCGACCGCGTTTATTTACGTGTATTGAAGTTTTTTGGCGTTCGGCGAATTGTTCCGCCTATAGACAAAACTGCGCTGGGTAGAACCACGATGGGCGAAGGGTTATAATACGCCTAAACTATTTCACCACTCTGTCCGTATAAATGTAAAAATAAACCATGTAGTGTCGAATTGTAGGATGATTGATGAGTTTTGAATTGGAAAGGGTTTGGAAGGAAACAGTGCAGGCTGAATAGAGACCATTTCTCGCCGTCAGCCTGGAGGGTCTGTGGACACCAGAGTCCTCGTTTCAAAGATGAACACGAAGTTCATGTGGTTAAGAACAGGGCCACGAGAGTGCAGAACTTCAGAGAACGTAACGGACGATGCGGTAGCCTGGACAGAACCCTGGTTGGTAACCCGGAAGTCACGAGTTCGAATTTCGAACTCGAAACACGTTATCTTGACTAAGAATTTTCTTTGTTACCCCACTTACTCCGGCCATGTTTCATGAGGGTAAATCAAGTCATACCAGGCCTCTTTTTTCTACATCCTTGCCCATTAATGATTCACGAACAGTCCTAACATTACATGATAAAATGTCTGAGATATGGACAGCGTCTTTCAATAAATATATTAATTAAAACTGTTAAAATGTTAAGACATATATGTACACACACACACACACACACACACACATACATATATATATATACTTAACTTCATACTTACTCCATGGAGCAGAGTCGTTCTTGAGAAGCTAATCGGTTTGCAGCTAGTCAAGAAATTTAGAGCATTTTATGGAACCCGAAGGTTCATTACCACATTCATAAGTGCCCGCCACCTGTCCCTATCCTGAGCCAGCTCAATCCACTTCATACCCCCACATACCACTTCCTGGAGATCCATCTTAATATTAACCTCCCACCTACGCCTGGGTCTCCCCAGCGGTCTCCTTCCCTCAGGCTTCGTACCACAAACCTGCACACGCCCCTCTCCCATTCGTTCTACATTCCCCGCCCATCTCATAAATGTATGTGTGTGTGTGTGTGTGTGTTTGTGTGTGTGTATACATACGTACATACACACATATAAATCTTATATTGAATTATATATCGTAACATTTTAACGTTTTATGTTGGCATAAATATTGTAACCCATAGTATTTAGATCTCAGTTTACTCCTACCCCAATAAGCTTGCGAATGTAATTTTAATTTTTTGCGTTGCAATGGCCTGAATATTAGTGGTCACAACAATTAGCCGTGTTATCATCTGAAAAAAGAAATCAGTAGTTGTGTTGATGAAGAGTGGTACTTGGTACTTGTGCTATGGTGCTTAGTTCATCTTTTGTAGACTTGAATTGGTTAATTAGTTAATTTGTAATTTACTTAAAGTTGCTGTCAGCATAGCATCGAATGATAATAAACTAAGAAATACAAAATTAATGCGGAGGAAACGGTCGTTGATAAATAATGCGAGGTAATATTCCTTAAGTTATCAAAGTTTTATTTATTCACCAACAGATGCACATTACAATTTACATGAAAATTTACGTTAAAATTTAAAATTCAATGTAAATTTTAATGTAAATTTTGATATTGTTTTTAAGACAACTCATTAGTGCATCAGTTGGTGAGTAAATAAAATTTTGATAATATCAAGATGCACGGTAAGAATGTGAGAATTCCTCAAGTTATTTGGAGGGATGGGAAAACCCAAGTAAAGCGTTAGAATGCACATTGTGAATGTCAAGATTCAAAGCGGTCAGCTCCAAAATAGAAGCCAGAAGCTTTGCCGCTCGAGCCAAACTGTTAGGTATATTGTTGAAATAGGAACATAAATAAATAAATTGTCATGTGTGCAGAGCGACACTGACCATGAAGTGATATTTCGGAATAGCCAGGGCCAGTAGCATCCACGTTATTCACACCGACACTGACCCTACCCTGGAAAAGTCCCCTACGTGCTTCTCAATTCTATTGATCCAGACACGAGGTGAAACTCCTCGCTCGCACCTCGCTTCTGCCTATAAGGCCAACGTATCCCTGACCTACACCACAAAATTATGGGAAGACAGGTCTGACTCTATTCGCGCAGTGCGAGGGGCTCTGGTTCGAAGCTTGCTTAATAAATAACCAGGCCTTAATGAAGTTATTTCAAATACAAAGGTTACGGGATGGCGCATGGGAATATGAGCATGAATGTACGTATAAACGTAATATCGAGGAGCGTTCGCGTAAATATGGCTGCCGTGGAAAAGCTGTACGTATTATATATCCTGAGTGTGTGTGTGTGTGTGTGTGTGTATGTGTGTGTGTGTGTGTGTGTGTAGCCTTACTTACCCAGTATGCAATGCGCATGCGCACATTATATTATCGTCTTTGGCCTGTCTGACTCTACCGTATTTTTCCACATTATCTGATAAACGGCACGATTTTCTGAAAAAAAAGTTGTAGAACCTACAACGTATAATTTTACTTTCTCTACAACTTTTACACATCAATTTAATGGCAGCCATCCCGTTGTGTATAATTCATCACATAGATACAGTCATCATTTTAATGTTCCTTTTGAAACGCTACGTGTTTTGGTGGAAGATAGCAGGCGCTCTTTACAGAACTTCAAGAGCATCGTATTATGGTTTTATTTGAGAGATCTCTTAAATATTACAATGTATAATTACTTAGTTACTCCATGGTGCAGAGTCCTTCTTGAGAAGCTAACTGGTTTGCAGCTAGTCAAGAAATTCCCCGCATTTCACGGAGGTTCATTACCGCACTCACAAGCGCCCGCCACCTGTCCCTATCCTGGGCCAGCGCAATCCTGTCCATATACCCGCAATTGTACGGGTGATAAAATCGAGAAGAATGAGATGGGCTGGGCATGTGGCGCGTATGGGTGAGGAGAGGGGTGTATAGGGTCTTGGTGGGGAAACCGGAGAGAAAGAGACCACTGGGGAGACCTAGGCGTAGATGGGTGGATAATATTAGGAAATATTACAACGTATATGTTACAAAAATATTTTAATTGATTATAGTGTAGCATGTAGGTAGACGGTTTTGGTAAAACTATGTGGTCCCTTTAAAACATCTCAGATTTTTTTTCTTAGGAAATGGTTCTTAAACTAAAGTTAAAAAAAAAATTTAAAAATTCAAATTCAAATTCTGAAACTTTATGGGTAAATGTCCGTATATTGGTCCGAGTAACTGGCTGAACAGCGGTCGTGGTTACCCAGATTTCCGCTGTGTACCGCAGAAAAGTTTGGCGAGTGTTACGGAGAACTTAAATATTTCATATGCTGTTCAGATTTTTATACATCCTATGTTTCCCTTCAGTGATTATTTCGTCATTTTTATATCAGTTTTCAATTTCACTTCGTTTCTAGCATTTTACGCGCTGCATTACCCACGTTTACTACACAACTGGCAGCTAGCTAAATGCCACAAGCGAGTCAAATTTTGGGGCAACCACGACGAAGACTTCCGAATTTTAAAGACTGTACCAGCCATAAATAACTGGTCAATAAACTTTATGCTGTAGACAGAACAGAAGGGTGAAGAAAAACATTTTCCATTTTGTTGACACACGAGTGTTAGTTTTAAATCTATCTTCTGAAATATCTAACATTACAATAAACCACGACTGTTTCCTTCATATTTGTGCCAACTGATCACTGATGCAATAATCCAGACGTCCGGAGCTATATAACGTAATTAGGAGACAAAACAGAACCTTAAAGTTTAAACACATAACATTTGAAATATCACTGCAACAACACAAAATATTTATGACTGAAATTAAGTAGTTTATTGCAGTCCCGCTAGGACAATTTCGACAAATATGTTTGGAATAGCGGTAAATAACATCTAACCAGTCAGGTTTACAACGGAATACGTAATACAGGATTTTAAAGGACACCTGGAAAATTAAGAAATGACAGATATATCAGTGTAACAATCAGTCTAAACATAACATCACAATAAAATGTTGTGTATAGACTGATTGTTTCATTGATATATCAGTACTGACACAACCCGCATTAAAAAATAATGTATGACAATTATTACGAGGAACCAGTTTAGAATTTTTTTATGTTCCAATTAGCGTAATGTCATTTAGCAACCACCTTTCGAAACGTCCCCATCGCTTTTATAGACACATCTGAGGCTAAAAATTGTAGAAGGTTTTAAAAGTTAGGAGTGCCCTACGGTGGTAAACAAATACTGTCCTTTTCACTGTTGGTAAATAATTATGTATATCATTCCGTCCTACTGCGAGTCACAAACGAGAAACACACTCGATGAATTAAAGTCAGAATTTGAAACTAAAGCAGAAAAAAAAACAGGGAGCTGTTTTATGTAATTACTGTGCCATTTACTAAGAATATGAAGAGTCGGACTGATATCAACTTGATTTTCATCACTCACATTCTGTTCACGATGTCCACAAACACGGCTGCACAAAATCATACGCTCCCATATAATATGCATAATCATCATCAAGACAATGAAATCGTTATTTGTAAACGGAACAGTAACAACAAGTCTTTAAATACAAAGGTCCGCTTTGGACAGCAGCGCCGCCTAAGAAAAAGGAGGAAGAGGGAGGAGGAGGAGGAGGAGGAGGAGGAGGAGGAGGAGGAAGAGGAGAAGAAGAAGGTTTAACTATAAGGAACACCTAAATTAATGTCACGTTTCAGAATTCAATGAGCCATTAAAAATTCAATACTTTTGTTGTTTTTACTATATTGTCGTACAGTTGCTAAAAATAAATCAAATGTAGTACGTATTACAGTCAATACAGTTACTGTCCGAGACATTAGAACGGCTTAATTGAATAAGGGTTAGCTGTTTGCATGTTGTTTATGGTTCAGATTAAATAGTTCGGTTAGCCTGTAATATAGAAATACATAATGAAAATGGAAAATTAAGATTTTTATGTCGTATTGCTCAAGAATTACGAGGGACAGAAACGGAAAATTAATGCAGTCGTGTAGGTAACATGGCAAAGTTCTGACATTGTGTATTTGAGTTTCCTTGCCTGTCCAGGAGTGTCACTAGCACTGCAGGCTTAGAAAATGGCGTCTCAGGTGTGGTAATTTGATTGTGTATTCCGATACCACGAATACGAATTTGTGATTTCAGGACAAAATGACGTTCTTACGGAGGTTCGTGGGGTACTAGACAGGAAAATGTCCATCTGCAAGACGTGTAATGTTCAATAAGGCTGCTTGTATTTTCGAATGGGAAGGCCGCGGTAAAAGACAAGGCACTGGACCTATAGTGAGAGGTCCAGCGGCTTTATTTCGCAGTCCAAGAAAACCAATAAGAAAACCTTCCGAAACATCAGCATAACACTACTCAGAGTGCAAAATACTCTGCCTAATAATTTGAGATTTAAAAGTTACAAACGCCGATTGTTACAGCATTTAACAACGTAAGACAAATAATTTAGAGACATGCTGATGTGATACGTAATGCCGGAAAAATAAAAGCTGTCGTTAAATACGGCTAAAGTTATTTGACAACATGTACAGCCAGACCACAAGCTACATGTTTCGGCTTGTAAACGCCATCATCAAGCAATCAACTATAAAAATATTCACGAGATAAAAAAAATTAAAACTTAAATTTGTTAGATAAAAGTAACTCACATCTCAATTGTACAACACGTTAAACGTTAAATTTAGATCTTGGATACCTCTTTAGTTCACACGTAGTATACATGCTTCATCATTTACACAGGTAAACACATTATTCCACTAAAACACAAAAATCCAACATATTTACATATACGAAATTAAGCCTCTTTTGAAGTAAACAGAAGAAATGCAACCCTTAGAAAATTAGAAGGTTTACATTCTAAAAATATCTCGAGGCACACAAGAAATATACAACAAACTCCGTGTCTCCTATCGAATCGCAGGCAATAAAAGCGTTGATATCCATAATATTTGAAGACGGAGCCCAAAAGTGAGTTAAAAATATTTTAACAAAATTTGGAGGTAAGTGGGCCCCTGTCACCACGGCTAGCCGCGTCCTCAGGTTGTGGGCGGAGGGACGGCCTCCAATGTGAAGGTTAGCCGCGAATATATTGAACAAGCCGTGGCGGACAGCTGACAAGGGGTGGTCCTACAGCTTGGGGATTTTACGAGGTATTAACATCTCCTCACCGCAAAACTTGCGATGCTACGACACCTTCACAATTGCCTTGGGATTAGACTGGTTATTTCTCGATAATAGAATGCACGACAAAATAACAATATAATGACTGACGATAAATCCTTCCAAAGAGTGGAACAGTTCATATATTTCGGAACAAAGCTAACGGAACAGAATTTCATTAAGGAAGGAATTAAGAACAGATTTAAGTCAGTGAACGCTTGCTATCGTTCAGTGCACAATCGTTTGTCTTGCAGTTTGCTATCGGAAATATAAAGATGAAGATTTACAGAACTACAATTTTGGCTGTTGTTTTATATGGGTGTGAAACTGAGTCGCTAATATTGAGGGAGCAACACAGGCTGATGGTGTTTGAGAAAGGGTTCTGAGGAGGATATGTGGGCCTAAGAGGGACGAGGTGACGGGGGAGTAAAGGAAACTAAGTAATAAAGAAATGAGTGACCTGTACTCCTCACCAAGTATCATTCGTGTGATCATATCAAGAAGACTGAGATGGGCGGAGCACGTAGCGTGTGTGGTGAAGAGATGCATACAGGGGTCTGGTAGGAAAACCTGAGGGAAAGAGACCACTTGGAAGACCCAGACCTAGATGGAAGGATAATGTTAATATGAATCTTAAGGAAATGAGATAGGGGGCAAGGACTGGATTGATCTGACTAAGAATAGGTGCGGGTGGCAAGCTCTTGTGAATGGAGTAATGGACATTCGGAGTCCATAAAATGCGGGAAATATCTTGATTGGTTAAGAACCTTTCAGCTTCTCAAGTAGGACTGTTCCATGGAGTTATTTATTTAGTTGGTTAGTTAGTTAGGAGAAGTGCCGTATCTTTCTAAAACATATCGTCATAATCATCATCTTCTTCTTCTTCTCCTTCTCCTTCTCCTCCTCCTCCTTCTTCTTCTCCTCCTCCTCCTCCTTCTTCTTCTTCTAAACCTCCGCACGGTTAAGTTATTAAGCCTGTTCCGTTCCTTGAAGAATTTGGTTCCTCCACCTTACTCTCGGTCTCACCCGATTTCTCCTTCCTGTTTGTCTGTTAGAGCTTGTTGTGTTGGTCTATCGTTTCTTATTCTTTCCATGTGTTTTACCCACTCATTGTGGTGTTCTTCAATTGCTTGAACTATATTTTTACGTTCGGTCTTGTTCTAATTCCTATGTTTATAATTTCTCTAGTGCTGTCAGGCTGAGAAATGCTCTTAACATTTTTATTTGTGTGCTTTAATCTTTGTCTAATTCTCTATTTCAAAATCCAGCTCACACTGTCGTATTTCAGGGCTGCTTTAGATGTATATGGTACGATATTAGCTGAGTTTCTTTCTTCATTTCTGGGCAAAGCTCTTTCTAAAAACGCCATTTTATTAAATGTTTGTGTTTTATATCCTAAATCCCAAACATTACCATAATTTTGTTGACATTCTTACAGTTGTTCTATTGTTTTCCCATTTACGTGTATTTAATTTTTTCTCTCACAATATTATTCCGAGACGTTTCCATCCTTTTGTCTTTGTTTCATAAATTTTCATCTTGTAATTCTATTATTTTATTTAGGCCACTTGCTGGAATTTTGAAGTTAATCCTCTGATTTAGCTAATATTACTCGGTTTTGTGCCTATAGTACCGTTTATATTTTTCTGTTTTGTGATGGTTGGATTCTGCTCTAACAACACTTGTTTTACACTGTCGTAGAATTTTACGCATATATTTATATGTTGCACTGCCCGACGGGCAATGTCATACTTCGCCTAACGGGTAGACTTATATTCCTTTATACTATAATGGCGCCCCAGTGCCGAAACATGTTGAAGTTTTTAATATTTGTTATGAATTGTACTTCACTGAATGCATTTTTTGTGTCACACCTGCCATATTTGGCATATCCACCCGCGATTATTCCGCCACAAGTGGCATCTCCGTCTGCGATTATTCTGCGACGCTTTGCACATCCAACCGCGATTATTGAGTCACAATTGGCAAACTCAAGCGCGATTATTCACGTTTTATATGGGTTAGAATAAGGTCCTCAGTGAAGTCTATATTTCTGAATTGTCAGAGAAACAATGTATTGTTCAATGTTAATAAAAATCCAACGAGATTCAACAGTTTGCAGATATTTATTCACTGCAAAGTCACTCTACATGTTTCGGGTGTCACAGCACCCATCATCAGGAGTACTAAAAACTGTAACCGCAACCTCCGGTACAGGTCATAATACTGGTA
>Ga0123354_10021430_pt1 | contig 10182 bp, 5 predicted proteins | sample TergutLab28metaG_2_FD_97872 | JGI IMG/M metagenome (GOLD analysis project Ga0123354, IMG submission 97872) | Labiotermes labralis P4 segment gut microbial communities from Petit-Saut dam, French Guiana - Lab288 P4 | ecosystem: Host-associated > Arthropoda: Insects > Digestive system > Gut ...
AGTATATACCATGTTTAAAATATTCAGTACCTATATTTGTTGAATAAATATATAAAATGCAACTTTAGAGGTTAGCGGTGCGGTACGACCACTGTAGTTGACATTAGGCGTCAAAAGGTTAATCGACTCGCTACGGACTGAAAGGTTTGGGGATCGAATTCCGGTGGGGCTGAGATTTTCGGTACCTGTTCACTACCGTCGTGGGACCCACCCAGCCTCCAATAAAATGGGAACTGCATCATTCAAGAGGTAAAGCTGCCGGGACGTGACGTCAAATACCCATCTAATCTAGCGCCAAAGTTAACCCTTTGACGCCTAACAACCCATATTGGGGTCGTACCGCACCGCTAACCTCTGAAGTTACATTTTATATATTTAATCATCAAATATAAGTATTGAATATTTTAAACATGGTGTATACTCTCCGTTTTTTTCTCTTCAATATGCAGTTTATTTCATAATTCTAAAGTGTTTGGTTCCTGTATTATTCACATTTTATATACAGGGTGTGCTAAAATTGAAAAAATAATTCCAACGCCAAAAGGTTAAAGAAAGAATGGAGCAATATTCCTAGTTCTTCTCTGTGCCTACACGGAAGATTGTGGCGTGAATTTCAACTTTAACCTTTACAAAATACATAATATTGTTTTAATAATATGTTAATAAAGCAAACTTGTATAATTCGAAGTTCATAAATGTAACACATTGCACAAAAAATGCAAGATTCCGTTGCATGCGAAGAAATTCAATGCCAAATTACTTTAAAGTTTATTTTTAAAAAAATTAAATTAATATTTGAAACGAAGAATTAATATAATCCTTCCGGGAAAAAAAAAGCCTCAGTACCCAACGAATAAAAACCTGGGTGCGCCCTAGAGACGGTGTGGATCTCTTTGGAGAAGAAACAAATTTATTTCTTGAAATCGATCCATAATAATTTGGACGTCCAGACTGCAGAATTTTTGTTTCACTGTCTACAACATCCAGGATACAAAATAAGAGGGCAGTCGATATTAATAGTCTTGCACATTTAGCTTCTCAGCATACCCAGTCGGTGCGTTCATGACACACAAAACTGAGAAACATTGTGTGTGCCACGGGTACCGTGACAGAAAAATTTGTGTGCCACGGGTAGCGTGACAGAAAATTTTTTGTGCCACGGGTACCGTGACAGAAAAATTTGTGCGCGCACGGGTACCATGACAGAAAAATTTGTGTGGCACGGGTAACGTGACAGAAAAATTTGTGCGCGCACGGGTAACGTGACAGAAAAATTGTGTGTGCGACGGGCACAGTGACAGAAAAATTTGTGCCAAAATACAGTGACACAAAAATTGTGTGTGCCGCGAGTACCGTGACAGAAAAAAATGTGTGTGTCACGTGTACCGTGATAGAAAAATTGTGTTTGCCACGGGTACCGTGACAAAGAAAGTTTGTGTGCCACGAGTACTGTGACAGAAAAAATTGTGTGCCACGAGTACCGTCACAAAAAAATTGTGTGTGCCACGGGTACAGTGACAGAAAAAAATTGTGTGACACGAGTACCGTGACAGAAAGTTGTGTGTGTGTGCCACGAGTACCGTAACAAGAATACAGTGTTCGGCCTAGTATTCAGCCACCAGTTACTTTGCTCAAGAACGAAACCAAAGCAATCTGACTGTATTAAACAAGACGTCGAAAGGTTTAACCAACAAAAACCTTTTTTTTAAAGGAATATATAACTGTTTCTCTCGTTTTTAAAAATATAGAGTCTGCTCTTAAATATGGTTTCCTCTTACCTCCCCCCCCCCAAAAAAAAAAGAAATGTGGACCAAAATGAAATGAAAATTAAATCACTAAATTACTTTTCCTCACCCTTCCCTTCCACCCGTTCGGCAAACACATGGGGTTGCTCTTTAAAAACTTTTAATATCAAGCCCGACGGCACGATTTGTTCTGGCTACGGAACGTTGGATTAGGCCAGATATCGCAAGTTGTACGAACGAAGTCGAGAAAATTAAAGCCCAAAAAATGTTCCATTTTTTATTTGAAGAATGGAAAAGAGTCCACAGTAGCGTGAAAAGCATTTCAGACGATATTATAAAGAAAAAAAAAGTCACTTCTATTATTATAGTCATACGGAAACTGTAGAAAAGTCTCCACAAATATTCCCAAAATTCTCGCTGCAACAGGACGTTCTGGCATAATAACTGATCGTGTTGCAAACTGGACATCAATACGTGGGACAAGTGTCTATACTTGTTCATATTTACGTGTCTCTTCCATTCAGATTTGCAAATTTTTCGTAACTTCTGCAAGAAAGATCGATTTCCTCCAACATTAGTCCACTACATGTGATGGAGAACAAAGGAGATTAGTTGGACCGACCGTGTGAAAAATGGAGAATTATTGCCTAACCAAGGATTAAAGGAATGTTCTACATACAAAAAGGAGAGGGAGGCCAATTGGATTGGTCACATGTTGCGCAAAAAACACATTATTTAAGGCAAAACAGGCGGAAACGTAGCACTGACGAGAAGACGAGGAAGAAGATATATGCAGACGCTGGATGAACTTCTGGAAAGGAGAGGATAGTGTAAATTGAAAGCTGAAAACACTAGATCACTCTGTATGGAGATCTCGCTTTGAAATAGATTATGGGACCGTCGTAAGACGGACTTCAAAATGATGATTAATTCCCTTACTGCTTTATCTCTGTTGATGATGTTCATGAATTTCATCTTGTATTATTCACAGAATTGTTAACCCTTTAAAGCCTAATGGTTTCACTAACATTTGCCAGGATAAAAATCCAGAAGTCTTACATTCCGCATACTGACTGTATTTGTGTGCTAAAAATATTTCTCAGAACTAACTACTTATTTGCGAAATATTAATTGGTTTTTATAATGGCGACGAAGTGTGTTTACGGAGAGGTGCGCGCTGAATTTTTATACTTTGTACAAAGTAATTCTTTTAAAGAGCTTTATTACAGACAGTATGCACAAGGTGTACAAGGGTAAATTACAAAATTGTTCCTGTAACCAGTTTCAATAAATATGTACTTTATGGAACAAGTGAAAATGAATAATATGTATATAAATATAGGTGTAAATAACGGCAGTGAAAAAGGAACAGAAAAAAACACTGCGGCTTCTGGTAAGCTAATTAAAGCAGTATAAGTTTCCTATGTTTATGTGTTATGTGCAAGGTAATCAGTTCGGCTAAAGTATAACACTATGGTAGTTGGGAGAATGGTTAGAGGAGAAGGTGCTTGGGTCGTTTGTGTAGGTATTTCTACACAGTAATTTTTTTCTTAAAGAATTAAGCTACTATCTGTTAACAAATAGAATTACAAGATCGACTTCACCGGTGAAAAGAAAATCTGTGGTCAGTGTGATTAAAATAAGATCCTCTCGCCTCCTTAAGATATTATTTTACACTTCCTTTGAACTGGCCTCTGGAATAATCTCTTGACATTTTTAGTGTAACCGACATAGGAAGGATTACACCTTTACCGTAAGACATATCATAAAGCTAAAGCAGTCCATTACAGGCCTGGAGTGGCCCAGAGGTTTCCAGAAAGTTAAGGTTCCCAGATTTAATGACAACGGCACAGGATGGTGGTAAGGTTGTCAGCCTTACGCACCGGCCGCCTTTACCCCCAGGAAATACTCCTGGTACTCATTTCTGTTAGACGCTGAGTGCTATCGGAAGGAATTTATGTCAATGAAAAATTCCAATTACACCACCTGGGAACGAACCAGTTACCTTAGGATTTGTAGCACAGTACCTTAACCACTGTGCCACCGCGATCCCCAAGACATATCATAAAGATACGTAGTTTTTGAAGCTGTTTTAATTTCCAGGATGTCTCTTTTTTTACCTCAGTAGATGGTACTAGAAATCTCACTTTCGTTCATTCAGTATGACATTTTCCTGCTTTACGTACAGTCCAGCATTCCTTCCTACAACAGTGTTGGTTTAGCGACTATGTCATGAAATCTGAGCAGTAAAATTTTCCTCCAATTTTCACCGATATTTGGTTTTCAATATTTTATTTGTTCCATCATGAATTATTAAACCTTTTGGAATGTTATAAAAAATTAATATTTGCTGCAATGAAATTTTGGTATTGTTCATGGTTATACCGTGCATCAATGATATCAAATGCTTAATTGTCCAACTAATGCACTCAAGTATTTAAAATCGTTAAATCGTTAAAACCAATAATAAATAATAAAAGCCGCTCCAACATGTTTCGGTTCACGTGGGAACCATCACCAGGGAGCCTGTGGAGCGGCTTTTATAAGTTTAATTGGTTTTTAACAATTTAACAATTTTATATATTCGAGTGCATTAGTTGGACAGTAAAGCATTTTGAAATTTTGGTATGTTACGTTTCCAAATCTTTCATTATTGTCATCGTGGATGGTTCATTTCTGTGCAACACACGGCGAATTAAGATACAGTCTGGACATTAACCCTTTAAACGCCGAGTTAAATCCCAACTGCCATCTGCTGGCGTTATTACGAGCTCACCATATTCTCCACGTTAGCAGAATAAGGGTTAACCACCGAGTGAAGGTAGAAAAGTGGAAAAAGTGGAACCGTTAGCAGGAGAAATTACATAAAAACCAAAAAGAACAGTTGAAGATTTATAAAACAAAACTGCAAAGAGATTAAAGCTCTCTGTGGCTTTAAGTTCGTGACAAACCGCACACTGCAAGATTAGCGGTTACAATAGATACGAATTATATTGTATGATAGGTAAAATTGTGGCCGTGCACATCACGAAGGGGCATGCACGCAGAACTGATCACTGGTCTCAAACCCACAGCCGATGTCAAGAACGGAGCTGAACCTCTAATACTTATGGCTTAATGGCGTGCCCGGAGAAAAATATTTTGCTGACACATTGTACTCATATTCTTATTGCAATTCTTGAAAAATTCAAATATGAAAACAAAGGTTTCCCCTATATTTCAAAATCCGCATTTAAAATGCACTATACTTTTGTTACAATTGGCACAAAACTCCAGGAAAGAATGCCGGGCAAGATTTACAATAAAGAATCTGTACTACCAGTTTTTTAAATTTTTATATCTTAGTCGATATTGTAAACTCGTGGGAGCTCACAAAATGAAAATATGTATTGAATATACGTGTATTGCATTTTATCTTATCATAAATATTGTGTTGATGGCCCGATGATAGTCGTATACGGCCGAAACATGTAGCTGTTGCTAAATAAATTGTGGTTATGGGCATTGTAAACATTTTTTTTTAAGTAGCATGTAGTTGTTAATAGTGAAAAACTACTACAACATTCTAATCAAGCGAATGGGGTTATAACCGCATTATCGTCTTAACCCGGATCATCGATGTGACAAATCCTTTTATTCCACAGAAAACTAATACATTCCAAACTTCCTAAATATAAAATTACACTGGTTGGAGTAGCGCATAATAAATTAGAAAAGGTAAAATACCAAGGAACAGATGCAGAAATTGAATACAGTTTTCAGGAAAGTTTTGTAATTTAATAATTCGACTTTTCGCCAAGGCAACCGCCGCTGAAATGTGTGCCTGCTAAACACAATCTAATTCCTTTATTTGCTAAAGAACACCAAGTCATAAAGTAACGTTTTTCTTTCTAAACTTTCTCCTCCCCGTCTTTTTTTCGCCCGGTTCTCCCTAATTAATTGGAATAATTCAAAATATTGCCGTCTCGAACTACAAGAATATAAACTTTGCATATTGCCATTTCATACGCAAGTCAGTGGCAAAGAGCGTGCTCACCATCTTCCCCTTTAAGACAGTCGGAAGGGAAGTTCTATTAATATTTACTGCAAGTTCATGGAAGAATTTGTGATGCCAACTTCCCTTAACACGAAGCAGTAAATTTTGCAAGACTAGTGTCAGTAAGTAGAGTCAGTGAACTGTCTGTAACATTCCTGATGACACAAATTCCCATCGTCCTGCGGGCTAAATGTAAGAACAAAATACATCGATATGAGTATTTTTTCGTAGTGTTTTTTTTTAGTGTGAGGCATGCGGTGGCATAGCTGGTTGAGGCACTGCGCTACAAGCCGGAAGGTCGCGGGTTCGATTCCCAATGGTGTCAATGGAATATATCATTGACATAATCCTTCCGGCCGCACTATTGTCCTGGGGTCGACTCAGCCTCTAACAAAAATGAGTATCAGGAATATTTCCTGGGGGTAAAGGCAGCCGGTGCGTAGGGCTGACAACCTTAGCACCTTCATGTGCCGATTGCCATGAAGTATGGGAGCCTCAACCTCCGGGAACCCTCTGGGCCTGTCCAGGCCTGTAATGGGATTGTTTTATGTTTAGTGTACAGTATTAAATGTAGTTTACTGTAGTCTAAAGAGTAAAAAGGGTAACATTATGCAGTGACATTCAACACAGCTGAGCTCAGCCATGTTGAATTATCGTTTGGAACACAACGCGATATTCAACGTTAAAATTGTAACTAGAGTAGCCTGCTGAAATAATGGTAGCACTGTAGAACGTGAAACCCTCTGGCGTAATGTAGTGTATTGTTGTATCTGTAGTGTCCAGTTGTATCTATTGTTCTGTAACAAAATATGTAATTGTGTAAGGTACTGTCCTGCATTTTCTGCAGTTTTCTGCAGTAAATAATGTACTACATTAAACGCAGTGTTGTGTAATGTTTTGAAATATTCACTGTACTGTGTTAATTGGGGACCGCGGTAGCACAGTGGTTAAGGTGCTGTGCTACAAATCGGAAGGTCGCTGGTTCGATCCCAGCTGGTGTCACTGGATTTTTCATTGACACAAAAGCCTTTCGATGACTCAGCCTCTAATAGAAATGAGTACCAGGTGTATTTCCTGGGGTAAAGGCGGCCGGTGCGTAAGGCTGACAACCTTACCACCATCCTGTGCCGTTGTCACGAAATCTGGGAAACTTAACTTCCTGGAACCCTCTGGGCCTGTCCAGGCCTGTAACGGTACCGATTTACCTGTAATGTGTTAAGTATAGTGCTCTGTACAGACTGTAGCGAACTCTAAATGTATAGCGCTGTATTAGATGCAAGGCTATTTCTTAAATATTTCAAATTTATTACTGGAAAGTAGGCTTACTGCATTGTTGTATGCTGCAGTAAGTACACAATTCTGCAGTACCAGTGTAGTGTAATAACTCTAAGATTAATAGCAAATGTTTTGGGCTCTTGTAGTCTGTAGTAGTAGTAATAGTAGTCTGCAGAATTTTGTACCTGCATTGTAATACCAAAATATCGCTCTAGAAACAGATTTGGGTCTAATTTAGGTGTTTTGGAAAGGACCTCCATATTGTAAAATTAGTAATTTTAACACAGGAATATAGTATTACAAAACTTGTATGGGTAATTATGATTTATACCGTGAGAAAAGTTACAAGCCTAAACATAGCAATACATTTGTTCTTAGCAACGCACAGGAAGTACACGCGTACGTAACAAGACCCAACCACGTCGTTCCTTCTTTCATTGTACCGAAATATCTATTAATAGACTTTGCTAATGTTCCGAAGTTAAGAACCCTAAATTGTGTAGCCACCATTTCTGAAGTCTTATCTCCCTTCATGTTGGTGCCAGTCATGGTACTGTATGTCAGATACGACTGTGAAGGTTCTTTGTATTGTTGTGATATTGTTATTGTAAATTTCGCCAAGATCCTTTACTTGGTCAAGATGTATCAAAGGTACATACGGCACTATCTCTTCTAGAAAAGATACTCAGTTAAATATGAGAAAAAAATTCTTTAAAATATTTGAGTTTTGAAGGAAAGATAAAAGGGGGATAGAGGTGACAGGAAGACGAGGAAGAAGACGTAGGAAGCTACTGGATGACCTTAAGGAAAGGATAGGATACTCTCATTAGAAGGAGGGCTCTCTATATCAGTGTTTCTCAACCTTTGTGAGACCGCGGCCCGGTAAATTCTTTTTTCATAAGACGAGGGCCCGGTCACAACAAATTTACTCGTAAATACCTTTCCATTTTTTTAAGTTCATAACTTAAACTAACACAAGTATTAATAATTAATTATGGCATAATCATAAAGAGTATTAGTACACTTATGTATACGGTGTGGCATGTTGACAAATATAAAATTCCATTTAAATTAGTTATCAATCACTGGACTAATCAATTCTTCTAGAATATTGTAGTTTCCTCAGGCCAACATCTGGGTTTGAGCTTTTCGACACATTCACGAATATTTTTCTCCTCAGAATATCTCCACCATAAAATATTTATTCACCAAAAATGCTTAGAAAACTAAAATGACAAATTCCAAAAAGAACCTCTCGGGGCCCGGTATAATTGACGCCAGGGCCCGGTACGGGGCCGCGGCCCGGCGGTTGAGAAACACTGCTCTAGATCTCACTAAGTGGAGAGCTCGCTTTGGAAGAGGCTTTGGACCTGTCGTAAGACAGACTGCTAAGTGAATAAATTTGAAGTTTGTCTCCAAGAATGTGAAGTTTTCACAGACACGTGGACATAAATGCCGGCTTGCAATGCAACGCGCTTCGCACTACGGTCGATGCAGTTTTGCCGAGTCTTCGTACAAAGAGATCGAATCGTTGCTCTTTCAATTAGGCCAGAACTCTCTTGTTCGCCATTGTATTCCATTACGAAGCTAATTAGCTCTTGTAGACTTACATAAAAAGGCTACCCTCCCATTACTCTAAGGAAAATTTTGCAAGGTCATATATTTTTTGGGGTACAAAAGAAGGGGGTGAAACAAATGTATATATAACTGGTGGTGCCCCTTAACGTTCGTAGTACTATTTTAAAATTTCATGGAGCAGAAGTCATTACAATGCGAAATGCACCGTGCTCTTTTCGTTGCGACTCAGATAATTAAGGTTAAGTACACATTACAATAGAACGCCATATTGCAGCAACGTACGTTCTAGAAACCCTTCGGTATCCGAGTTTCTACAGGAGCCAAGCATATTTTCGCTCACCAGAATTTTTAAAGCTTAATCACATTTAATTTGAATCGGGAAATTGAAACCAAACACCTAGCGACATCGGACCTTACCCAATATAGTTCGGGTGTTAAAATCGAGGAAAACTAGATGGGCTGAGCATGTAGCATGTGTGGGGAGAGGAGAGGTGTATACAGGGTTTTGGTGGGGAAACCTGAGGGAAAGAGACCACTCGGGAGACCCGGGCGTAGATGGGAGGATATTAATTTGGATATTCAGGAAGTAGGATGTGGGGGTATGGACTGGATCAAGGTGGCTCAGGATAGGGACAGGTGGCGGGCACTTGTGAATGGGGTAAGGGACCTTCAGGTTCCATAAAATCGGGGAATTTCTTGACTAGCTGAAAGCCGGTTAGCTTCTCAAAAAGGACTCTGCACCATGGAGTAAGTAAGTAAGTAATCAAAGACTATTTACGAAAGTTTATTATTTTGTTCCGACTACAAAGTTAGGAAATTCGGCACTATATGTCACAGTTTCAAGACAGACGGAAAGTTGCCTAATGCGGTTAGGAGGCTCCTCCTCGAAGAAACAAGAGTAGGTGAACACTTTATGCTTTCAACAGCACGCACGTTCTTTGCCGTTTTCACAAGGCTCGATACCCGCATGTAAGTGAAGCCAATCCACATCCTTACATTACATTTTTCAAAAGTCTATAATTCGATAGAACCATTAAGATTTTAACATTGTACACCCACATATCCTTTAAAATTTATGGCCTCATCGTGTTACTTAAAAATGTATGCAGGCTAACACCACGTACACAAGTTAAAACGCTTGACTCTGTCATGGGACCCGCTCTCCTACAAGCCACGTGCATAACTCTTAAGCCTCACGTGTGCTTAAAATAAGTGATTCGTTACATGATGTAAATAACTACATTGTATATCTCTCAAGATACAGCAACTTCTTGTAATAGACACAATTCGTCAAAATTAGATTCCCGAATTAGTGGACAGGTGGGTTAAAAAGACATATTCTGCCAAAGTTTTAGGTTCCTGTGATCGTGCATCATGAACGTAGTGTGAAGAGAGAGAGAGAAACCAACGAGATGCAACCAATCAGATGTTTATTATCAAACTTCTATCTCAACATGTTTCGGGCATCATTATGCCCATCATCAGGAGAACAAGACCGTGTATTACTGCATGTGGTGTTCTGCACTGGTTGTGCTGGCTGTGGTTGTG
>Ga0123354_10021431_pt1 | contig 10182 bp, 4 predicted proteins | sample TergutLab28metaG_2_FD_97872 | JGI IMG/M metagenome (GOLD analysis project Ga0123354, IMG submission 97872) | Labiotermes labralis P4 segment gut microbial communities from Petit-Saut dam, French Guiana - Lab288 P4 | ecosystem: Host-associated > Arthropoda: Insects > Digestive system > Gut ...
AAAGGGTGTAAATGATAATATAAAAAAAGAGATATATTTCACTACAATAAAAAAAAAATAAAAAAGTTTTTTTTTGTATATTTGTGTGTGTGTGTGTGTGTGTGTGTGTGTGTGTGTGTATATATATATATATATGTATGTATGTGTGTATATATATATATTATATATATGTATATATATATATATATATATATATATATATATATATATGTACATATTGAAAAGGGGTTTGGATTTGTTGACTCGATTATCGGCCTCATAGATTTCTATGAACACCGCATGCCCTAGGAACGTATTTGTAAATGGGGTTAGTTGTTGGGGACTAGATATATCCGCCTCAGGGTCTTCTGTAAACCCTGTAACGAATCTTTGTATTCCATAAAGGCAGGGAAATTCTTATCTAGCCGACCAGCTAGTAGCTCTTCAAGAGGGGCAGTTCGTCAATCCGGTCTGTGACGTTTCTTCCGGTTGTGCAGGCGTACAATGAAGTGGTTCCCACATCAACGAAGATTTCCCTCGTAAGTTGCAAAAGCACTGCGTTTTGGAAAATGTCGATCACTTTGACGGAGGGTTTTCTTAACCGTCGTCTCAATTTTGCTTTTGTAACAGCTCATAGATTTGATTTCGTGTATGTTAGACAAGTAACATAACTATAGGGCGTCATGCTTTCTTCAGGCGATTTCAAACGCCATTCGTTTTGGACGTGTAAACTTGAGGATTTTATCCATTTAATTAATGGATGTTAGCCTGTTACTGCTCGGGAATAACTTCTGTTAATCGATGGTCGTATTTTAGGGACCGGTATTTACAATTTGATGCTACAAAATTACCTTCTTAGTGCACTGTGTTTGGAGCATTGGGGCTCAGCTGTTACTGTTGTACCATACTCACTAATCTGAGATAACACCACTGTAATTGGTTATGCACTGTGTGCAAGGGACGCATAAATAGCTAGAAAACTAAACATACAGAAAGCCTGCCTCAGGGGTTGTCTTCGCTTTAACTCTTTACTTACCTCCTTGTTCTGGCTACACATGCTGCCGAGAAGGGGTTAAGTTATAGACACAACGACTCGGAATGTGGGCTTCTGGTACGTGACGCCATGTAGCCTTGTAGATTGGTGCCAACCCGCCCTAGGAACGTAACGGCGAGATTACACAATACATCACACAGGTCTACGGTCGGGGTTTGAATACCAGCAGGGTCTGAAAGAAATGTTCTCTGTAGCTTCATGTTTAGTGGGTACGCAGTGCGCTCAGTTGAGAGCTTAGCTCATCGTAGTCTCCTGATGGGTCGTGACCTCCCGTAACAACCAAGCGAACATCTGATTATTTGAGTAGGGTACCGTGGTAGATACTGGTACTCTTTGGGTCGCAAGACCGAGTTTGGGTTGTGAACAAAAAATTGAGAGCTTCGGGTCTGATTGTTAACCTGTAATTTCTCGATGCGTTGTGGTGATGCAGTGTTAAGCCACAGACATGAATTTTCTTTTATTTGCAGATTAAACCAAATCATTTTTTTAAACTTATAAGTCGCGAATCTATCCTGAGTGGGTCGCGAAACAATTTGATAAATCTACCGACTTCTGACCCACACTGATTTCATGTTTCTTAAAGGTAGTACATTTTGTAAATGTAATCACTTGCAGTGACAAAGTAGCTATGTCGTATTGGCCGTAAAAGTTTATTTTATATTATATTTATCTATTTATTGGCTGCAATTGGGTTGTTAACCGGTGGCAGTGGTTATTTTACATGTAAACAAAACACGAAATTGGTTGCTACTAGATTTAAGTCGGGAGGGCTACATGAGAGCATGTAGTGGCAACTTGGAATCTTGGGAGCCATTTCAGCATTTGCAATCCCTATACAGGCGTAGACATACCCTGAGTTACAGGCGTTTGAGGCTGCCACATTTCAAGACTATCGGCACAGGAAGGTGGTAATGTTGTCAGCCCAAGGCACCGACCGCCCTTACCCCTCCCACCCAGAAAATACTCCTGGTACTCATCTATTAGAGGCTTAGTCGACACCAGGGCCGTAGTCGTTTTGACCTTCTTGTTGTAAAAATTGATAAAGCCTACCAGTGTTGCCAACCTCCCAGCAAAATACTATTGGAGCAGCTGAACAAAATTATAAGTGTTCGCCGGAGTTATTGTACCGTTGACAAAATTTCCTCAATTGGAGGAATACCTTGCAAAACACAGAAGAGTTCAAATTTATAAGATCATGAAGACGAACATTATTGATAAGTGCCATAACAGGACTCACAGCACTAAGCTCAGACTCATGCAGAAATTTGTAAATGCATACATCTTTAACTTCATTTCGTTAAATTCTTAAAATATATTCGTTATACCAATTCACATTTTTTTATTTTACACCTCTCCTTATTTCTGACTCCTGGGGTAGCGAAACAAAGCTACTGGCCCAATATGGGTCGCGGCTTCATAAGGTCGAGAAACTCTGGGCTAAATTATTTACTTACTTACTCCATGGAGCAGAGTCCTTCTTGAGAAGCTAACCGGTTCTCAGCTAGTCAAGAAATTCCCCGCATTGTATGGAACACGAAGGTGCATTACCGCATTCACAAGTGCCCGCCACCTGTCTCTATACCGAGTCAGATCGATCCAGACCATGCCGACATCTATTTGTTTTGAGGATTGTTGGATTCTCAGTTTTTCTGCTAACCACTTCCTCTGTAATGTTCACGCGCTACTCCGTGCCCTTTGGTCGGTTATTTCCTTATGCATAGAGTAGTGCAAGTGTTTATTTTACCTGCTGGAGTGCTGCAATATTGTAGAGTTCCTTTATGGAATGTCATTGTAACGAAACAGTAATGCGTTTTATGTGTTCACATAAAAATCACGCAGAAATTGGTTAGGAACCCTGAATGTTTTACCTGAGGAGATAAGTTGAATTTTTAATTATCTATTTACCCTTCAGTCCTAGGTTTTGTACTGTAGTGTATTTGATCACGCCTTAATAACGTCTTTTAGAGCAGGCCAGCTCAACCTTTTCTCTGACGCGGGTAAGTTAGGCAAAATGTCTGGATGCGGGCAAAATGAAATTCAATATACAGGATGAAAATTGAATAAGTATACATATATGTTTTTCAAATACCGACTTATTGCACTATTTATTTACTTGATAAAACACACGTTAAAATACGTACGTCTAATCCTTTAAAATTTTTTAATATAACACTCCTACATGGTTCAATCCTTCCGGATCATCATCAGGGAGTAAATGTTCCTATATATGAAGTTATTGAATATTTCTATATTTGTTGATGTTATTGGTATGATGGCTGCAGGCATGTGGTTGTGTAGGTTGTGTTGTGTTCGGTTGGTCTGATCGTTGCCTATACAACCACATGCATGCAGCCATCATACCAATAACATCAACAAATATAGAAATACTCAATAACTTCATATATAGGAACATTTACTCCCTGATGATGATCCGTAAGGATTGAAACATGTAGGAGTGTTATATTAAAAATTTTTAAAGGATTAGACGTACGTATTTTAACGTGTGTTTTATCAAGTAAATAAATAGTGCAATAAGTTGGTATTTGAAAAACATTGATAACATTGCACGGTAACAAAATGAAAAAAGTATACATATAATTATACCTGTAATTTTAACTATACCTTTCTTTAAATCTCGAGCTGTACAAATATACTGATAATAAGAAAAAATTGTTGAAGATGCAATTCACAACATAGGGTAGGGTGTCGCGATTATAGCACATTTTTACAAAATAAATTAGTAATGTAATATATGTCTCTATAAATAGAGCTCACAAGTTTTCATATTTGCTTGGGCATTCTAGCTCGGCTGTGCCAAGGAAGATGTTTTCTCATTTTCAGTGTCTTCGTGGGCAACGTGTTGCCTGCGAGATACGTGTTAAGCGCATGTGTTAGAATGAGCCATTTCAAATAAGCTTCAACTCCAATTGGTAAGACTTTATGATCTTTTTTGTCCTTTTAGTTTTTGACAGTAAACCTTTCACAGTTTCGTTATGTTTGTCTTCATTACAGCGGTATATTTCAATTGGTGTATAGCTCTGTTTTGCTTACCTTAATTTTAAATCATCATAGAGTGGGATAGAACCCGATTGTCATTATACTTGGCACGGCACATCTCGTAATCTACTGCCAAAATGTCAAGTTTCCGTCCGTTTTTGTGATGAGTTATGCGTGCCAGAAGCACACACAGGCACGCAGGAGCACCTTTTGTTGTATATAGGTAGTCGAAGTAGGAATTTGTGTTTCGAATGGTGTGCTTTATAGTGTACTGCGTCCCGATCCACTCAACACACTTTCTCAGGTTGTGAACAGACGGGACCACAACGGCTGCCTTTATTTCAGCGCGCCAGTGGAAATGGTAGAATGATCATTAACCCTGTTACCATTTGTGTAGGTCATTTGTTACTCTTTGGTAAGTGAAGAGCGTAGCATAGCTGGCGGACGGGCATGCTCTGCTTAGGGTGGCACCTGCAAATCCGCTGTGGCTGTAGAAGAGACTCGCTCCTAGCCCTGTGCTTAATGTTTAACCCCCCCCAAGTACAAGTTTCCTGAACAGCATGATTCAACGTTCAAAAATCTGTAAGTTACAGGCTGTGTGTTTTGTATGGGTTTTGCAGTACAGAGAGATACATCGGGTTATTTGCGTAGTGGGGTCGCGTTGTGTGAGATAGAGATTGAATTTTATATAATTTAGTTGGATTTCGGGGTTCAGAGATTATTAATGAATTCGGAGGAATATGGAAGGAAGCGGCAAAGATGGTGAATTTGTTTGCGCTTTCGCGCATGTCCTGCACCTTCGGAATTAGTGCATTTTGTAGTGTTTCGTCTATGGAATATACCTTCATTTTGTTTTGATTTTGACTGCTGACTGTTTTAAAAGAAAAAAACCAGTAGTTAATTATTTTAGATAATGCACTGTGGCGTAAATTGTATACCAGGACGTTGTGGGCGGAAGTTGTGGTTTGATTACTAGTTTTTGTGCAATACTGCAGTTTCCAACTACACTAAATTTGATGGATATAACCTCGAAGTTTCACATTGTCGTTATGTTTTAATCTGTTAACACATAAAAATTTCCTAATACGTAACGGCGTGTTTGTGTCTGACTCCATTTAACGCTGCACATATATTTCTCGGATGCCATGAAACTGAAAGTAAATATATTTAACACTTTCATTGTGTTGTTTTATGTTGAACAAAAATGTCTTACGACAAGTGGCTTATTTTTCGAAACTCTTTTACTACAAAGACGGGGAACGGTAGCACAGTGGTTAAGGTGCTGTGCTACAAATCGGAAGGTCGCTGGTTCGATCCCAGCTGGTGTCATTGGAATTTTTCATTGACGTAAAATCCTTCCGATATGAAGTGTCGGTAATCTTGACCGCACTTTAGGAGTGACCAAAATGAAAGTTGTAAGTTTAAAAATCACACATATGTCGGACATCACTGCATGGTCGGAAATCTTCCTGTTACAGTTCCTGTGATTCGGGGTGGGGTGTCGGTTATTAGAAAAGTGAAATATGTCGGCAGTATGCCGGAACCGATATCTTTAATATTATGATGGAAAACATGCCGAACAAGTGCATTTGTTAATTAAAAAACAGGGTGACACGGGGTGGGGGGGGGTGTTTAGAGGTAGAGCTGCCGTCATTATTAACATCGGCACTAAGCGAAGGTGAATGGTCGCCTCGTCTGGGTCGTTTTTACCCACGGGAAAGGAACCCGGTACCCGTTAAATAGGAGGCTAGGTGGGTCCCAGGGAGGTTTGGACGTTTTTAGACGAGAAAAAAATCGTGCCTCTACGCCGATTCGAACCCCGGATGTTCCAGCCCGTAGCCTTGTCACCATAGCGATTGCGCTACCTAGTTACCGGAACAGCGTTTTGAGAGACCTCGTTTAGAAGCTGTATGCAGCATGCAGTGTCGTGACCTGTAGTTTAAGGGAAGTAGGACGCTGCATGTGTGTGAATTGCACAAATGATAAAACAGTGTGATGTGGACGGTGGACACATTGTGACCCATTCTAGCGGAAGAAACGCGAACTAATCTGGACTGGAAGGAGTTTTAGCTGAAATAAAACGATTCATTGTAACGTCTTGTTGTTCAAACACAGTGAGTTATGAAGGCGTTTCTGTCGACTGCATAAAAGCTTATTTGGGGAGTGGAGGTACAGCTCCTTCCATTCTTAACCTCGATACTAGGTGGAGGTGAATGGTCGACTTGCCGCCCCGGCCATTGCACACGAGGCAAGGAACCTTGGCACGTATTGAGTAGGAGGCTGGCCGGGCTTCGTTTTGCAGTAGAGAAGGATCTCTTGACCCTATCGGGATTCGAACCGCGGTTCGTCAATACTGTACTATAGTCATTACTCCGACTACGCTGTCCGTTTTCCCCCAGTAGACCTATAGCAGCGAAACTGTGAAGTCTGAGTGCACATATTTTTCCAGTAGGTTGATCTGTTATACCTGTGGTTCCCACAGTGTGCTTCGCGGATCCAAGGGAGCCGCGACCTGTTCCTGGGATATCCATGGATACATACCTGTAATGGCTACTTTTAAGTTTACTTGCTTTTTAATTGAAGGATTAATGTTCTGTTAAAAATAATCGCGGAACTTCTCTACTTGGTGGTGTTTATTTCACATGATCGGTAGAATGTCTGTATTTCTTTAATAAGTTTTTTAGAGTATCTAATGAAGAAACGTCCTGTATCCACGCAATGAGGGACAGTCGGTTTAATTAAGGTCAAGTCATGCAACGTATTGTTATGCATGCTACTGGTATGTATTCGTAGGTATCCAAAATCAACTCTGAGATATAAATTTTTAATTTTGGAAACCTATCATCCGGACACTGTATTTACGTGAGCAAGGATGTGAGGACCAGTGGTTATTATTCGAAACCAGAAGGGGTCCGCGAGAAATGAAAGTTTGGGAAACACCGCTTTAAACGCTTCATTGTTCTTAATGTGCAATTGTTGCAATGTGAATCCGCATTACTGGCATTGTTTCATATTAATTATCCCAAAAAGCAAATAGTGTGTTCAACGGGCCTAAGGTATGTTTGAAATATATCGAAAATATGTGGCTATGTAATAACCTTCCGGTTCCAAAAAGGGCGGGGAAATTTTTGATTCGCTGGAGGACTCTTAGTGTCTTAAAAAGGGTTGCGGCTTGGAGTTCAGTGGGTGGATATAAAAGTAGGTTTATTGATAGGTAGGTAGATGGACAGACAGATGGACAATTCGGTAGGTAGGTAGGTACCTAACTAGCTAGATACATATACACGTAGATAGATGTCTGTATGGGTAGAAACGTATAGATAGATAGGTAGATTGATGGGCAGGTAGATCAAGAAGGATGAGACAGCGAGAGCACATTGACCAATTTTAAATGTATGAGGAATGCGTACAAAATTCTGGTCAGTCAACCACTCTGTAGACATACGCGCAGTCAAATATTTCCCCCATTTTATGGAACTCGGAAGTTTCTTTTTCATATTCACCAGAGCTCGCCCACTGGTTGCTGTCCTAAGCCAGAATAACCCAGTCCACAGCTTCAATCGTATTTAAGACCCATTTAAATAATATCCTTACAATTACACCTGGAGCGTGGAAGCACAGTGATCGTGTTCGGGCTGTAGTGACACGATAGTAAACTTCTGGATTCCATAAAAGGAGGTAATTTTAGAGTAGCTCTATGACGGCGTCGCTATGTTGTAGGTAGCTACTGTTACCAGACTTCACGGTGCATATCGCAGGGGTGTGTATCCTTCCTGTTCAACATCATGAGGACCTGAAGTCTTAACGGCTCTTGTCTTTTCAAGATCTCCGCTGCATGGAGTTAGTGCACAACAAAATGTGAAACTACGCTGGAGTTCCGGTAGCTGTGCTAGACTGGGCAGCGGGCAGACCGACCCACCTGCCTGTTACAAGTGCCGTTATTCCGAGGTAATCAGTCCGTTGTTTCGTTGGGAGCAGTGACTGCGGTAGGAGCCATAGGACTTGGTAAAAAGAACAGCGGTACTGTACAAAGCACTGGCTCAGAAGACCATAACATTGTCAGGAGATTAGTCGCCTGCCTCTCTACGTGGAGGGTCGTGTTCGACTCTAGGCCGGTTTATGTCAGATTTGTTTTTGACAAAGCAGCACAGGGACAGGTCCTCCGAGTACTTCGGTTTTTCCCTGTCGATATCGTTTCACATTTGCTCCATACTCATCTTCGTCTACACGTTGATCTTACCAGAAGGACTCACGGGGACGTTCCGAGAGCAGCGCTTGGCAGAAATCGGGAAGCATTGGATAGAAAACTACTTTCACTAGCTCTAACTTCCTGCGCGGAGTGTTTTTGGTCAGACTGTAGTCTGCAGCGAGACTCCTGCTTTTTTCACCACCCTGGTACCTTCCATCTGAAAAGAGGGTGCTCTTATTATTTACATGCGCCTGTAACGTTCCCGAGTGTTGCAGTGTAAGGGCTGTCATTCTTATGTGTAAGAGTTCTCGGGTTCTGACGAAGAGGTTGTTCATCCTCACTTTCTTCCTTCGTTTTCGTGACATCCTTGTGAGATAATCACGAGGAGGCTGTTATCGTGATTTTTTTAGCTTATCTAGGCGAGTGAAGGTGTGGCAGTAAATAGACCACGATTTTGAAATATTTCTGATAGATAAATCATGCTAATAGGAGATAAATAATTCCCCATCATTTCGCCAGTAATAACTTTTGACCGAGTTACAGCTTTTCTTTATAATGTGTAATAATATAGTGGCATTGGCAGTCACTCTAACGCCATATCCACTGAGGCCTGTAATCACGGAGTGTGGAAATGGAGAAAGTGCGAACTATCAAAACAGCACTAACCCTTCCAGTGCATGCGCCACGAAATTCGTGTAATTGATATATTGTTCAGTCTATTTAATTACAAAGCGTCCGTCTATATGATCGTTGTTAATTTATTTTTATATATACAAAGATCCAATATACAGTAGCATGTAGGAATGCTAACTGGATAATATCTTGCGTGGGAACTGCCTTCTAAAACACGCTATTGAAGGAAAGATAGAAGGCACAAGAAGACGAGGGAGAAGACGTAAGCAGCTAGTGGATGACCTGAAGGACACGAAAGGATGCTGGAAATTGTAAGGGGTAGCACTAGATCACACTGTCTGGAGAATTCGCTGTGGAAGAGGCCATGGACCTGTTGTCAGCCTGCGTAATGATGAGATATGAAGATGAGATTCATACAGAATAGACATTTAGGCCTACTACACTAAGTAACATGGTGATTTTTCTTTTTCACCCTTCACACAATATTACCCGGTCAAACAGGCTCGTCGTATAAAGAAAATGTCACTTCATAGACCAGAACTTTTGATATTTTCATGATGGTGAAAGATGAAACACAGTATAGTCTGGTTAGTGCTTATCGACGTTTCGGAGGAGCGTACTATATCGGTCTTCAGATTAAAGGACATTGATTATAAATTTGTTGTATGTTCATTGAGTGCTATGATTTGAGAACTTTGGAGTGAGAATTCCTTGATGTGAACGAAAGTAGAGGCCTTTAACTTATAAAAGTGATAAAAATATAAATTACTAGTTATATAAAATAATTGTTGCTAAACATTCATGATATGAGTGAAGTACGTCTGCTTCTCTGTTCATTTGTGTGGTTGTAAACATCACCCGTTTATTGACGAAGATCGGGCGAAGCCTGGAGCAACGGCTGCCGCGTTGCGAAACAAAGCATTAATAGAGTGATGCTGTATAATTTTGTTCCGAGATGAAAGCAAGGATTTAATACGTGTAAAGGTGAAGTCCTTGTCCTTAATTAAACGTTACTCATTAAGACTTGTTCGGGAGTAGATGAAGGCTGTGTCTCCGCGCATTCTTAAACTCGGCACTGACGGCCACTTTACGCCCCAGGTGATGTAACTCCTGGGAAAGAGTCTGCGATGCACTTTGGATAGGAGGCTGGATGGGCTGCAGTATTTGTCTGAGCGTAGTGGTGTGGACAAAAGTATCTGCCCTAACCATATCTCATTCACTGTCCGGACTGAGGTGTACCTGCCGATTGACTTGCGGAAAAATAATTGATATGGAAAATAATGTAAGATTTTTCCTCTCCTTACTCTCGGACGGGGGGGGGGGGGGGGAG
>Ga0123354_10021433_pt1 | contig 10182 bp, 7 predicted proteins | sample TergutLab28metaG_2_FD_97872 | JGI IMG/M metagenome (GOLD analysis project Ga0123354, IMG submission 97872) | Labiotermes labralis P4 segment gut microbial communities from Petit-Saut dam, French Guiana - Lab288 P4 | ecosystem: Host-associated > Arthropoda: Insects > Digestive system > Gut ...
ACCCGCGTTCCCACACATTCACACTTTCCCACAAACACACACACACACACCCTCACCCCCTCATACAGAAACACTCACCCACATAAAAACACACACACACACACACCCACCCCCACCCACACCTACACACACACACACATACACACACCACACACCACACACACACACACACACACACACACATACACACACACACACATACACACAAACACATACACAATACACACACACCACACACCACACACACACATCCACACACACACACACCCACCCACACACACACACCCACACACAAACTTAATTAAAACGAAAATTTATTGGAGCTGAGGACAATAATTACATTTACGTTGGAGCTAGTATAACATTTGTAATTTTTCAATATGAACAACATTCGCTGGATTTTCCCCAATGTCACTTTTTATTAGCACAACGCTTTGGAAGTTTTTGCTTCCTTCTGCAAGTAAAAAAACTAATCATGAGAAAAAAAATTGACCAAAATTTAAGCCAAAACTCATAACTAGGAACACGCGAGCTAAAACAAACCCACACACCTAAAAACACAAATTCAATATACAAAATTGTAACACATAACAACAATAATGAAATATAAAAGAATTTTAAAATACGTGCGCAAATCGCGATACAGTCATAATAAAATGTAAAACAATTAATTACATGACAGGCAATGTACTTATACCGTAACAATGAGGTGCGTTTGTTCAACCATTGTAGCAGTGCGAAAGAAATAGGAATTACATATTCTGAGTGTGTGTTTGTAGCCTTATGCATCCTGGAATCAATGCGCAAGCGCCATATTTCCATCTATGGCCTGTCTGGCTCTACAATATATTTTCCAAATTATCTCATAAAAGGCACGATTTTCGAAAAAGAATTTATTGTACCCAAATGTGTGATCTAATTTTCTCCAACAATTTGTCTGAAACACTTATCATTCTAAGAAGAATTCGGCGGGATATTATCATATACGTCTTCACGTAAAATAACCTTTATTTTGTCTCATTTTAATGAAATACGCCTTTCCCGAGTGAGTTTCGAAAAATACTCAGACATAAAATTTCATGAATATCCGTCTAGTGGGAGCTGAGTTGTTCCATGCGGACGGACGGACAGACAGACAAATGGGTGGACATGACGAAGCTAACAGTCTCCTTTTCACAATTTTTCGAACTCGCCTGAAAACCAAAATATTCATATGTATAAAGAATGAACACCCTCTGATGGAAGGTGTAAGAGCCAAAGCAAAAAACATGGTATGAGAGAAAATACGCTCTCATGCCAGAAACTGTATACACCGTGATGACGTAAGGTATGTGAAGAACTATGTACGTATGTCTCTCATAAAAGGCAGCAAATTACACTCCAGACGCGAACATCTTTCAAGAGGCCGTCAATAGTCTTGATAACCCTCCTGTCGACACTCACTCTCCACTCCCAATGTAACCCACTACCTTCCAGATCGAAAACAATCATCCCATCTTGCATCCGAGAGTAGGATAGAGACAACAGACCAAGGCAGGTGATTCTATTCCCAGGCTATCCGTGATGGTTCTGGGCAAATTGAATTATATTCGCAGTCATGCACCACGATCACTGTGCCATCTACTTGGTTTTGGCCATCGCGGTGATGCAGTGCAGAACCCAGCACGTCATGTCCCTTCCCACCCCATCGACGTCATAGAAAACCACCTGGTCCTTGTGACTGAGGAAGGGGATACGTTATGACGTCATATACGGTCCAACAACAACTCTAAACCAACCCCTCAAACACACAAGAAACATCATGGGAGGGAGAAAGAAATTGCCACTGAAGGAAAAATAAGTTGTGAGGGCTTGTGAGAAGAAAATCGAAGAGGGAAAACTCAGAAGGGATGACAAAGAAAAAATAGCTTTCAAACAAAGGCTCTCTTCCAGAAGCTGTAAAGATGATTTGAAGAGATGGAATGACAAGAAAGAAGGGGGAAGAAAATCAGGAAGTAGATTATTTGAAATCGTGAACTTTCATCAAAGAATCAATCTTTGGTTTACAAACTATTGGTATCTGATTCAATGGATGTAATCTCAAAGGGTTAGATTGAATGTCCCGGCGAATTCTGCGTTTACTGAAATCAGTTCGCAAAATTTATGTTAGTATCCAAGACTAGACGTTTGTCGAAGACGGAGTGGGTAAAGTCTTAAAATCTCTCACAGTACTTTAAATAAACACTTCTTGAATACAAATCAGCAGTCCACGTCTGATCCAGGTCAGAAGACTTCAGGACGGCGCTCCGACACTCGTAAGACACATCAGAAATTGATGTGAATCTGCAAGTGACGTAATATTCGTGGTCCTATGCGTAATTTTAGTAGTACTTAACGTTCTGAGTTAACACGATAACAATTCTGCAGTTTATTAAGAAAGAAAATTATGCCTAAACAGTAACCCTAGCTTGTGTTTCACATAAACAAACAATACTTAGAAAAACCTTTACTGAAAATCTAAGAGTGTCTATGGAATTCAATGGTTCTTGACCCCATAAACAAAAGGCACCTACTAGAACTTACTCTGCGCAGGTTAAACCTATTGCAAGAAATCTTAACCATTCTTACAAAATACTTATTTACTTAATTACCTACCCCATGGATCTGATTTCTTCTCCAGAAGCTAGTCGGTTTTAAGCTAGCCAAGAAATTCCCCACATTTTATGGAACCCGAAGGTTCATTACCGCATTTACAAGTGTCCGCCACCTCTCCCTATCCAGCGTCAGATCGATCTAGTCCATACGCCCAAATTCCACTTCTTGCAGATCCTTCTTAATAGCATCCTCCCATCTACGCCTGTGTCTCCCTAGTGGTCTCTTACCCTCAGGTTTCCCCACCGCAACTCTGTATACGCCTCTCCTCTCCTCATACATGCTATATGCCCCGCCAATCTCGTTCTTTTCGATTTTATCACTAGAAAAATTTTGGGTGAAGAGTACAAATCATTTAGCTCCTCATTAATTCCTTCATACTGGTATATCTTATAAGTGATCTTTCGGTTAATTTACATCGATGTAAGGTAAAATACCTACAGTTGAGGATAAACAGTTACGGAGGCAATGGCAAGAGAAATTTTAAAGAATGAGAGCTGTTATACATTTATTGATTACAAAATACATGTTAAAACGCGGAGGAATTTGTACTTCCTGTAATGTTAACACCTGCACGTACATATATGGTTTACATTTAAGTGACATAAATATATTGAAGAAGAAAAAATAACTCACACTAATTTCATAAAAATCGTCTTTAGGATTCCAAGTCATTTACATAGGACATCCGTCTCCGTATGGCTTGGCTTCGCTATCGGCTCAAGGACAGATCTGCGCAGTGTACGGATAACACGCTGTGCTAAACACGCGCAGTACGTGGAAACGCAAGAATACCTATTTTTCTCGCCTCATGAACTCCATAACCGTTCAACTCCTAATTAGGTTTGGTTATAACTATCGAAGCAACTATCTACCGAAGCATGACATACTGTTCCTGAAACATCCTGTGTGTAACAGACAGACTGAGCACCATGCAAAATTGGGTAAACGTAAACGGACCATGACCATATTTAAATTCTAACACGCCTTTGCTCGAATGTTTCACTTAATTATTATTTACTTCACGATAATGTTCACATCTCAAATGATACGCTGTCGAATTGTAACATTACTGGTTTGTGATAAATCTGAAAGAATTTGGAAGCAAATAGTCGTGATCTAAGTGAGGTGATGTATTGGAATTTCTATGAGGTACCTGAGGGAAAGAGAAAAATCAATCGGAATAACAGGTATACCAGCCAAGACACGAACCGAGCACCTCCACAATACAATTCTAGATTGTTACCATTACTCCAATCTGGTCAGTCTAATGACGTATCTTCCTGGACGTCCGGTCAGACAGGGGTTGCCACCCAGTACTTCACAGACGAAAATAATATTTACGGCGAAAATCTGTGCTGTTTTTCTACAAAATCCAGTATGCAGCATTTTCGTTTACTGTCTCACAACATTACAGGACCGGAGTGAGAATGGAAAAGTTGGCCACTATTTACTTAAAACGACATAAAGACTTGCGGGAGAGCGAAGTTACAGCTCCGCGAATTCGTAATGTCGTTACTAGACACAGGAGAATGGTTAACTTAGCTATACTACTGACAGAGACTGTGGAAATTGAAATTACTGACTCATATCACTGTTTACAAGGCACAAATTATGATCAAAAAACAAAAATCCTATATTACACGATACTTTTTTGAAAGATAAAATAACACTACTTTATGTTCCGTTAAACATTAGGGACTCTTCACGCGAGTTTCTAAAATATTTGTGTAAGAGTATGTGTGAAAGTGAAGAATGAAGCCAGATTTGCCAGTTGGTATAAAACAATACGTCGTGAGGTGTGAAGGTCTCTTATCATTGTCAGTATGACAGAATACCTATTATGTTTCTTAGTAGAACGAGGGAAGTTGGAATGAGAAACGAACATTAACAGAAAAAAGAGCAATGAGACAGGGTGACATTAACGATGACATAATAGAGAAACGAAGGTAGGAGACGCGAGAGAGAAAGAAGTGATACAGACAAATTATGAGGAACAGAAGGAAAAGGTAATAATATCGAAAAAAGGAGAAAAGACTTAGTAGAAATATTTCCAGAAAGAAATACAGAAAAATAAGGAATATACAAGAGAAAAGAAAATCTTTGTAAAGAAATTACTTTTTTTGTTGTTGAGTTGCGTCTATACCGAATATATATATATATATATATATATATATGCACGCTCACTAACTTTACGCACTGTAAAGCCAGAAATTGTGGCCACTAGATGGAAATTGAATATGACGTGAAAGTTGTTTACAAAGTTCCTTACAGAAGGAATCCACGTCTCATCGTCTAAGCGCAGTAGACTTTACTTGCAGAAGAACAGTACTTGTATGTATACCGTCATATGCGACAGCTACAGGACTGGTAGACTTCAAAAATTTTCAAAATTATTTAATCACAATTAAAAATACCCCAGTTCAGATATTTTACTTTATGCTCATGTAACTCTACATTACATACTTCATACGAGTTTCACCAACATCCATACACTACCATAAATCTCATTCAAACAAAATACCCATCTTCACATACCGCTTGCGCTGATACGTGAGGAGCAGTAAGCAATTATATTTTCAGTGAATATGCAGGAAAGAATATGAAGATATCTTTAAAGAAAATTTCATAGAATAAGTGGCGACATACATTTCAATTGTTTGATCTTTATAACAGACCTAGAGATAACTTTTATCGGGAAGTGCTGAGGCATCAATACCGACCAGTGCTTCGGTATCGACAGCTCCACAGGACAGACGGTTTTCAGAAGTCATTGTCACCTATTTTACGTATGAGTCATTAAAAGAATGACTTACGTGGGGACAGAATGATGACATAATTCGGGAAAATAATCTGTACAACTACGTTTACAGTTTTAACAAGAATGGATCAAGAATATGTCAATAGAAAAATAAATAATCAAGTTAAAATGTTAAAAGGCAAAGTCAGTAGAAGTTTAGGTAATCGTTCAAAAGAACTGTTATGCTTTGACTGCGTTTATCCAATTCTAATTGCCAAAAAGCACAAAGGGGATGAATTGTCTTAAAATTCAAAAAGCCATGCAAGACGTATGAATCCTCTCTGATAGCTTCGAAGGAGCCAGATGCTTTGATGTCAGCTATGCTTTATTTTCAGTCCAATATCTGCTTCATGCTGAAGTTTCAAGTAAGTTCTCGTACAACGGAAGTTTCAGTAGATAGTTAATACGATCTTGTTCAAGCTTCATGTAACTCTATAATTCGGTACAACTGCGCTACTAGAGCAGTATATACAGCATTATCGTCTGTGGGTATAACTGACGATGACTCTTATTTCACTAAGCTACTGTTGGTAATCACAAGGCTGTTATTTGAATAATTTTTATGTAATTTGAAAATAGTCTTTATATGGCATGTTAATGATATTTATAAAAACAGACTACAGTAGCACGCATGAAAGCCCACTTTCGCATGACACAGAACTCCATTTAATAAAAGTATTTATCATTATTCTTACCTTATATTTTAAGGAAATGGTTTTTATGTAAATATGTCCTGTACGTTACACGTGTCAAATATAAACTCAGAGTAATGGGTCTTCACTGGATTAACAAGTATTTCATACATAATACGCAGAAATACGTACGATCTGTCTCTACAACAGACTTCACATGCGCGACTCAGATGGTTAATCAACTGCCGCCGTCAAATCAAAAATAAAAAAATAAAACTCGCATGGACGCCATGTTATTTTGCATATAGAAGAATATTTTCTTGAGCAAAGTTGCATATTTTTCCAAGTTTTGTTACCATATATGACTACCATTGCAAAATCCTGAAGAAAGCGGAGCTCATGTCACTCCAGTCTCACAATTTCGGGCGCCCACTGAAGTCCCAATTACTTATTTATACGGAATTAACAGTGATTACTTCTGTTTGTTAGTAATTTGCTGCAAAGGATTTGGCTTAACAGTTCTTCACGAAAATATTGTACTGGAATAGGTTGCTTTTATCGCTGTTTTTAATAAAATAAAATGTTTCTAAATATGATTCTGTTTATATCATCACGTAAATTATGCAGGAAGTTGAAACCTAGCCTTTAGGGTCCACTGTGCCATGAATAATTCAGTCTAATGGATCCAAAAGAGAAAGTTTTGTATTTTTGTGCCTGGTGACGTAATCAGTGGCAACATCTGTAATGCTGTTATTTAACAAAAAACAAAAAAAAAGAGACGAAGACTAATAGTCTTCTGCGATAGGACGTCGTATTAATTGGTACGCCTTACCGACGCTTCTGAGGAGCATTCCACTTCCATTTTTAAGGCAGTCGCTCTCTTTGTACTACACTGAAGACAGAGGAAGAAATGTCCTCCGAAACATGATTACTTATCATTTAACCGGCCTCCTATCGCACAAGAAGGGAACACCGTCATGAGAACATGTAATTGTTAAAAGAAAACGACACTGGAAAAACCCCCAATATGTCTGTCATTTAAATATCCCGAACTTGTAGGCACAAAAGAGGCGATACTAATTAATTACGTACATTCCTTGCTGCACAAATTCACTCCTTATTTGGACATTACTAATTCTACTGAAACTGAATCACGAGCAACAGAATCTAAATTTGTAGCCAAATATCTGAGCGTTCACTCAAAATAACGTACTCACCAGAGTCAAAGTACACTTCACTTAGTAACAGCCACTTGCTGGCGAAGTCTAGCTCCAACCTCACGAACCGACCCACTCGGTTCTGCAGAGGAATGGTGATATTTCGAGCAGCACTTCCACTGTCCTTGAGCAGCGACGTGTGATGATACCAGTCGTCCTCACTGTTTGTAACGAGGCTGAAGTAGAGGGGTGTCTGCTGGTACCGTTCGCCGTCCAGGCTGAAGAATATCCGTGCCTCCATGAATACCTGAATCAAGGATCAATTTGGCCTCAGATATTGACATTTCTCAATTAGAAACACAACTTGACTCAGAAATCTGCCAAAAAATGTTTTGGGTATTTAAAGTTCATCAGTACGGTAAATTCAAAGATACGGCCTTCTGGGACGAGGCGTAATTTGGCAAACAGGTACCAATATTTTGGAGAAACCTACTAACTGCATCGTCAGGGTAAACTGCGGGGGAAGAGACAATGTATCCTCTTGTTTTATTCTTCGTGCCGCTGTCTCCCATTGGATCGCTCGCAGCTCAGATTCCAGGCCCCTTTTCCCTATACATAGGAGTCTTTTCCCCCTTTGTCCATCAATTATTCAGATAGAACGGGTATCTATTCCCTTCCCCAGGTAAAACATTGGGGGGGGGGTACATTCTCAGTTTGGTCCGATAAAGACGGTCAATCTCAATCACCGGACAACCTGCGTCAGGTAACCTCTATATATCAACCTGGAATCAGGTTTGGTCACCGAGAGTTAAGAGAAAATTAACGATACAATTTATGGTATTGACCATGAAGATTTAAAGCAAAAATAGGAAGAAAGTCGAAATTAAAGTTTTAAATAATAAGATTAACCAAAATTATATTCAAAGACTCAGTTCGTGCCGCGCAATAAACAAGTTCCGTATCGGCTATAAAAACCGTAAATTCTGTTTACAGAAATAATCACTTCTTCGTAGACCTGCACTAAACATAGAAATGTACTCTGTGGGTAAAACATGGAATTTTTCTGTATAAAATATGGTAGTACATACAGTAACCACTAGATTTACGATGTTAATACCACCAGACCAGAGCAATAACCATATTCAGAAACGAATGTAATCTAAATTACAACTGTACGGCACATACACAGTGGTTTGATGTGAGTAATTGGTTGAATAACAACCATGTAGTCAGTGTTACCACTTACTTCACACCACGGTTACCATTCTTATGACTATATTCTCTATAAAGTTCACGCCGAGGCCTAAGATTTTGATAATAATACAGGAGTGTGTTCTCTATGAGATAAAAGCTTCGGCCAAAAACACAGTTCAATATTCATTACATCGTTGGTTTCCTCTAATAATATGAGATATACGCCTATTACTGAGCTTCGATAGATTACTCTGCATGTGTACGTAAAATGCACTCCCTACAATTGTCCCAGTATATTGTCCTATATTACGCTTTGTGAGAGTGAGTGAGTTAGTGACGTCCTGGTTCCTGGCGAGGATGTGTTTAGCTGAAGAAACAGTTGAGCATGAAGAATACCAGGACGTAGTGTTTTCTGTGAGTTACAAAATGAGCCTTAAGAAACAGTTGAACGTGGATCACATAATACAACATAGCACAGGTTGATGGCAGCGTCAAAAATATTGCTAGCCCATTATAATAGTTATGAGGCTTGTACCCCTTTATCGATAAAGGTCATCGGTGGAACAGAAATGGAACCTACAAGAATAATTAAAAAATAAGCACGTAAAATCCGCCACTGCCTACCAGGCTTCCCTGCCAAATGTGAACCACCTCAATAATTACAGGAATCAGTATAGACGAAATTTTCAGAGCAAGTTGGTTCATCGGATTTTGCATTCATGACGTGCGTATCTCCTATAACTGCCGTAGTTTCAGTCCTAACGAGGAATCAGAATTGTATTCCCGACACGGACAGGAGACTTTACTTTTACACTAAATCAGGAAAAAATACCTATTTATGATGAAAGCTCCTCACGGTTGTTAAAAGAAACACTTAAAAAACGCTTGTTAAAGTCATCTAATATGAAGTGTAGCGAAGTGAAATAAATGAAGTGAACGAAGCAAAGTGAAGTGGAATGGGGTGAAGCGAAGTGCAGTATAGGGAAGGGGGGGGGGAACGATTCTTTATGGAAAAGGTTTATAGGAGTAGTAAGTGATGAGAAGTGAAGGACTGGGGTGAAAGCGTGAGTGAATTAATGACTGGGGAAAAAAACAATTACAAGAAATTCTAAACAGTACTCTCTTACTTGGGTGTTTTTACCCTCTGTACATGTTGTATTCTAATTTGTCTCGTGTGTATTGTTGCTAATTTTAAGTTGTCTTGTGTGTAATTGTTGTTGGGTGACCGTGTGTATTGTTGTAGTTGTCTTGTGTGTATTGTTGTCATCTTATGTGTATTTGTTGTACTAGTTGTGCCTTGCTGTTTTTTACTTCAGATGTCGGACTGCTGGCTAGAAGTCAGTATTCGGAAGGTCCTGCGACCGGTCATCTCGACACAGGCTTTTCTGGGTTTCCCTGTGCCTAAAAGCAAATGCTGAGATGGTTCCCAACATTCCAAGTTGCCACTACATGCTTCTCATGTAGCCCTCTCGACTTAAATTCAGTAGTAACTGATTTCATATTTTGTATGAATGAATAAATGAATGATATATTTAACTGCAATTGGGTGTAAACACGGTGGCAGTGTTACACGTTTACAGATCGAAATTACATATAACAACAACAATCAACACCAACAATACATAGAGCAAACCATTTACCCTATTCTGGGCGGAAGTCAGGATGCGGACCGTGCCCCGTCTTTGAGAGGAATACCCTAGCATTTGCCTTACAACCGAGGGAAAGCACGGAAAACCTCAGTCAGGGTAGTAGTCCATGCTAAACACAT